>Ga0209700_103523_pt1 | contig 29841 bp, 14 predicted proteins | sample SiratroredBW_FD_187528 | JGI IMG/M metagenome (GOLD analysis project Ga0209700, IMG submission 187528) | Root nodule microbial communities of legume samples collected from California, USA - Siratro red BW (SPAdes) (version 2) | ecosystem: Host-associated > Plants > Roots > Nodule | place: USA...
TATATATATATATAATATTTATAGTTAATTGTTTATAGTTAATGGAATTATTTTAGAAATAGTTATTTTATTAAAGAATATATTTATTTTATTATAGAATATGAATACCTCTTATATTTTTTAAAAATTACCACATCATAGTTTTAAAATATAAGTGTTTAAATTATATTAAGTAGTACCTTAAGCAATTAAAGAAGACGAGTTTCTATTAATATAGGATAAATTTCCATTAACATATAAAAAGTAGGCTATTAACAAATTTGAATGGTGATTTTTTTTTGTAAAATGATTTAACATTCAATTTAAATTAATTTAAAATCATTATTAAATATGTTAATGAATTTTTATTTCAAAATTTAATTTTTAATTTTATACCTAAAAATAAAATTACATTTTTCTTGTAATAATTGTTTTCACAATTTTCATAAATAACACGAAATTTTTAAAAATATTAATTTTAAAATTGATTTATTATATAAAATTTGTACTTAAAAAAATTATAAGGTAACGTAAGAAAAATTAAACTTAAAAATTTTATGACAATTTTTTTATATATTTGGTGGTTGAAGCTTATATTAAGTTTATAATTAGCATAAAAAATGTATTAGTAACATAAATTTTTATCTTAAATATAATAAAACTAATTAGAAAGTGTCATTGAAATTTAAAAAGAATAGAAAATTTTCAAATTTTAATATATTTTTTGAAAAAATCATTGTGTTATGATAAGTATCATCTGAATTTATTATACTCCAACTTTTAAAATTTCTCTATTTGAATCTCGAAATAAATTTATAAATATATTTATAATTTATTCATCGCGCATATTGTATCTTAGAATGATTTTTTAAACGTATTTAAACTTTAACATCATCTGTATATCAATTTTTGAATTCATGCACACGCATTTTGCATATGTACGAATGGAATATGACAATGACGATGATATAAATATTATACTACACATCTAATATGATGAAGTAGTTTCTTTCTCAATAAGTTTAATGATAGATTTATTATAAAAGGAACATTTACAATCAGGAAAAAAAATAGGTTGAAACACGTATTAATACGTGTACAGTTTAAAATAAAATATTATATATTATATTATAATACACGTAAGTAAAAAAGTCTCAAATATAACAAAGTCAATTTTTGCTTTTTCATTTTATAGTAATTTTCTTTTATAAAATACGTTAATACATACTATTAATTATCAAATAAAATGCTAAACCAAAATTTCAGTAGAAACAATTAAAACTACACATAAATAAAAATAAAAATATTGTATAACCTGACAACTTGTCCATATGCAAATCAGATGATGTAGGTTATTCATGGGGATGATGATACCCATCACTGTTGTCTTTTAAAATACCATTATTCTTTTTCAATAAGTTATCTTTTACCCTTATTTTATTGGTGAATCCGTCATCTCTAAGTTCCATAATTTGTTTAAAGCATGGATAACTACAAAACATTTCCTCATTAAAAAAAGTTCATAGTTTACTTAAAGAGTTCAAACATGGATAACTACAATACATTTCCCCATTAGAAAAATAAATGATCTTCTCAATCATTATTGGCCCATAAAAAAATCCAACCTGACAGCTTTGCAATAGAATTCTTGTAAAATTGGAGCCAGACGGTTCGTGTAATGGATAGTGGGTCCATATGAAACTGAGAACGCTCCACTTGCAATGGTTCGGCCCCAATTTTTCAAGTGGGGCCCACTTCGATAACGCCGTTTAACAGAGTCGGCCGAGAGTAGGTGCATCTGACTCCGTCAACATTACGCAACGGCCAACCACCCCAAATTGCAATCCTCAATTTCCTAGAAGGTCTAACCCACACCACATACCACCCGTGTCATTAGCACCAAATAACGACACCTGGACAAGTGTCATAGTATGAATGGAGAGGATTCTACCTCTTTAGCTATAAATTGGCCCCAAACCCCTGTCCCTTTTCACAGTTCAATTCAAAACAAATTAGTTCATCCTCTTTTCGCAGTTCCCTACCTCCCCCTTCAAGGTGCGTCCATTTTTTCTTCTTTATGTTATTCATTCGTTCTGTGAATTATCGTTTTCTCGATTAGGTCCTTGTGTTTTAGATAGAGCTTCCACGATTTTATCGATCTTGAATTCATCGTCGGAACTTTATCTTTTTCTTTTACGATAACTTGTGGAATTGTTGATTGTGTAGTCTTGTATTAGATCTGATTAATTATTCGAAGAAATTGTTCAGATCCGTTAACAGATCTTTTTTGTTTTTCAAAAAATTGTCTAGATCTGTTAACAACCGCCTTATGTTTTTATTCCCTGACCCTAGATCATGTTTTTTTTCGATGAAATTCTTCAGATCTGTTCTTGAGGTTTACGTGATTGAGCTGGATAGCTGTTTAATTACATCGTAGTGATTCGTTTCTGGTTTTTTTTATAACTCTGCAGATGCAGATATTCGTTAAGACACTTACCGGAAAGACCATCACTCTCGAGGTGGAGAGCTCCGACACCATTGACAACGTTAAGGCCAAGATCCAGGACAAGGAAGGAATTCCCCCTGACCAGCAACGTCTCATCTTCGCTGGAAAGCAGTTGGAGGATGGCCGCACCCTCGCCGACTACAACATCCAGAAGGAATCAACCCTTCACCTTGTTCTCCGGCTCCGTGGTGGCATGCAGATCTTTGTGAAGACTCTCACGGGAAAGACCATCACTCTTGAGGTGGAGAGCTCTGACACCATCGACAACGTGAAGGCCAAGATCCAGGACAAGGAAGGTATTCCCCCAGACCAGCAGAGGTTGATCTTCGCTGGAAAGCAGCTGGAGGATGGACGCACCCTCGCCGACTACAACATCCAGAAGGAATCAACCCTTCACCTTGTTCTCCGGCTCCGTGGTGGCATGCAGATCTTTGTGAAGACTCTCACGGGAAAGACCATCACTCTTGAGGTGGAGAGCTCTGACACCATCGACAACGTGAAGGCCAAGATCCAGGACAAGGAAGGTATTCCCCCAGACCAGCAGAGGTTGATCTTCGCTGGAAAGCAGCTGGAGGATGGACGCACCCTCGCCGACTACAACATCCAGAAGGAATCAACCCTTCACCTTGTTCTCCGTCTCCGTGGTGGTATGCAGATCTTCGTGAAAACTCTCACCGGAAAGACCATCACCCTCGAGGTGGAGAGCTCTGACACTATCGACAACGTGAAGGCCAAGATCCAGGACAAGGAGGGAATCCCCCCGGACCAGCAGAGGCTGATCTTCGCCGGAAAACAGCTGGAGGATGGAAGGACCCTCGCCGACTATAACATCCAGAAGGAGTCAACTCTCCACTTGGTGTTGCGTCTTCGTGGTGGTATGCAGATCTTTGTGAAGACCCTCACTGGTAAGACCATTACCCTTGAGGTGGAGAGTTCGGACACTATTGACAACGTGAAGGCGAAGATCCAGGACAAGGAGGGTATTCCCCCGGACCAGCAGAGGTTGATCTTCGCTGGGAAGCAGCTTGAGGATGGTAGGACCCTTGCTGACTATAACATTCAGAAGGAGTCTACCCTTCACCTTGTCCTTCGTCTCAGGGGAGGAATGCAGATTTTCGTTAAGACTCTTACGGGTAAGACCATTACCCTTGAGGTGGAGAGCTCTGACACCATTGACAATGTGAAGGCCAAAATTCAGGACAAGGAGGGCATCCCACCGGACCAGCAGAGGTTGATCTTTGCAGGGAAGCAGTTGGAGGATGGCAGGACCCTTGCTGATTACAACATCCAGAAGGAGTCCACCCTTCACCTTGTCCTGCGTCTCCGTGGGGGCTTCTAAGCTCATCTTCAAATGCTTCTTAATCATTTTAGAATTCTAAATGTTGATTGGGTCTCTATTGACCCTTTAAATAAATTTGCTTTGTGTTGGACTGTATCTCGTTAATATTATCGAACTTTTGTTATCAATATATTGAATTGTTCACTCGTGTAAATGGGCATATCATCTTAAACCTTTTTGTCCTTGCACTGAATAAATTGCTTAAAATTATATTAAATCCATGTTTTATATATGAATGAAGACTATTCATAGAGTAACCATCGTCGTCAAGATCTTGTTTCTTCACAAACCAAGAGGGTTTTTGTGATCTGATGTACTGAGTATAGGAGGAGCTGCCAAAGAAGTTTTGAAACCTTTGAAAGTTTTAATTTTATATAAAATTCCTCATATTCTTGAATAGATTGATAGAATTTTCACCTTCTTGGTCATTTTAGGTCATAACCTCAAGATTAGTTAGGCGGCCTCACAACCTTTGTACCTCTTTCGATTTAATCTCATTTTTTTGCCTGTTAATTTTACTAAATACATGGTCAGGTTAACTATTTGTTTGCAGTATCGTGTGATTTTATTCCTTGTCTTTTGGAAACCTCATCTATCCTTGCATATTTTTTTTAAGTCGAAACATATAACTCTGTCTCACCATTTTCTTTGATAAAAGCTTTTTTTTTTTCCTGATATATAAACCATGATCTTACTATACTTTAAATATACCCTAAGAAGCTTAATCAAGTTTTATTTATTCGCTCAATCTCTTCTATTTATCAAATATTTTTATAATCTAATATTTTAGATATTAATTTATGTTTAAAATTATATAAATATAGTTGTTAATTTCATATCAAATTTCGAGTTTAGAAAGTTGGCGTGCTCACAATAATCACAAGTACAACAATATACACATACAGATAACCCGGATAAATCCAAATAACAACTCAGATTAACTTAAAAATTTTGTTATAACAAACTATTTAATATTTTTTTTTAAATTATTTTTCAAGGGTACTCAATCAATCCTTTTCACTCATTCATTAAATATTTTTAAATATCTCTTTAACTTGTACTGATTAAATATTTTTAAAAGATTTCTCTAACTTTTTTAAAACATTTCTCTAACTTTTATTGAGAGTTAAAGAATCTTTAGAAGATAGACTTTCGTTCATGTTTTATCAACAATGAAGCTTAATAACCTTTTTAAAGTGAATCAGATTTAATCAAAGTTTAATTTTTTTCAAAGTCTCTCCCAATCCATCTATGATTCTAATAGATGGATTCTAGCTTAGTTTTAATAGTAGCATTTATGTTTGATAATAGCTAATAATTATTAGGATAGATTTATTGAAATCCACGTACATATTTCATTTCCGAAAAATTTTGAGTACATAAATGAGACAAAATGAATTCGAGACTCATGGACTGTGATATCTGCATTAATTTATATAAATAATTACAATAGGTTTAAACCTAATATAGTTTAATTATTTTTTCATTTTTATTAAAAAATAAGACTCAAATTTACATTTGAATTAACAACATGAACTTTCCAAACAAAATTTTGTCTTGCTCAATTTACTAATTTTCCAATTAATTACTATTTTTCTTTTCTTTCCTATCTTTTTTTTTTTCTTTCTTTTGAGCTACAAACTTGGCTTTAGGATAGATAGACACATAATGACATGTGAATTTAGGACCTATATCTACCCATACCTATTCAAGTATATTGTGAAGTTAATGGTCTGAATCCTTGATTGGTGCACCAATATTTCAACCATTGCAAGTTTTTTTTGACATTGTTAAGGTTAGATATAAGGTATGTATTGTCTACTTTAAAACTTGAAGTAAACTACATTACAATTTTATCCTATTGGATCAAGGAAAAAGGGAAAATATTTCAAGAATACAGATTTATTTAATTCCTAGATGATGACTCTAGATGATGTAGGATTTTTTTTAATATACCAAAACAATGTAATCGTTATACCCCATTTTGTCATTGGGTGAGGATTATGACTTAGTTAAACTCATGCTCTTTGACTTATAATTTCGATCTCACTTGTTAAAAGAGAATTTTCATTTTTAAATTTTAATAAATGTCATAAGTTTCACCAGAAAATTATTCATTTATAAAAAAATTATTCTGACAAAAGTTCATTAACAAATTTACGAAACTAAATAAATTTCACTTGTACAAGTAGGTCTTTTTTATGAACTCGGATAAAGTTTGTAAAACTTGTACTAAACACCCCTTAAACTCATTACACTTTCAAAATTACATATATTTAGTATTACGAAGGGACAATAAATTTGTTGATAAGAAAAAATTCACCCTGGATAAAAATTTCTTGTGACTCACTATTTTTTTTTATAGACAATCTTTCTACACTCGTTAATAAGTTTTGAAAATTATACCCATGCATATAATAACTAATGTAACTAACATTAATACCTAATTTCTTATAAGTATGTCAGCACAAAGAATTTGGGGATTTTTTTTTTTCATCTTCCAGTTTGAGTTGTATAATATTTTTAAAAACTAGGAATCGCTAACTGATTTCTTAACAATTTTGATTTTTTTTTGTAGATTACTCCTTCACTTAAAAACATCGTAATTAAAAAAAAAACTGCAATTGAATTCTTTAAAAAAAAAAAAACGCAGCCTAAGATCAGATATTTTCAAGGGGAAAATAATTAATTAACAGGAGAAGTTAAAGTTCGTAGGCCCACCTTTTAATAAAGAATCTTGGCGATTATCCTTACCTATTTATGAGAGTCTTCCTTTACATTGCAATAAAAGAACGTCTTGTTTGAATTATTTTACATATATAAAAAATATATTGATGAGTGCCACAATCCTTGCACGAACACTGCTATCATTTTCTCAAATTTTGTTTAAGATTTAGAAATATAACAACGTATAGCATCGCTGACATATTTAACCATGTTTAGAACTTGATATATTTACATGTTATGAAAAAATGCACAATGAATTCTTGATCCGGTAAAAACTATATTTTCAGGTATAACAGTACTCGAAAATAAAATAAGTTTTGAAAAAATCCGTAAAGTTATGATAATAATTATAAGTACCTATATATTATATTTTAACTGTATAGCTTAAGAATGTTAAGGAAGGATCTATAGACTTGATTGTCAAACGTGGAGACTTGCTAGTAGTAGCTACCCTACATACACAAGTATAAACTTTTTGACTCAACTATTAATTTTGAGAACAACTTCTCGCGATGTGTCCCGAAATATAAAAGTTATCTTGGAAATTTCATTCCGAAATGAAGGAGACATCCCAAGAAATTTATTCAGTAAGTGAAATACCCTTCTTAGACGAATGCGGTTTTATTACTTTGATCCTTTTGACATTTTATTCAGTAATGAATTTACAGGTAGCTAGCTAGTGCTAATTCCAATTCCAAATCCAATTTTGGACCACTTTGCCTATCCTTCCTCCGAAATTTGCATCGAATACACAAACATCAGGTAATACTACTATATAATCCAATTCTTTCAAATACTGTATATCCTTCTTGGACAAGAAAACATGCGTTTAATTCTTGAGAAGCCATGAGGATTTTGACATATTGTCATATTTCATCTCAAGACGAATATTACCATACTAAAATTTATATCTAAGTCAATCCTATAAATTTGATTTAGACTTAGTAAGAACATATTTACTCTTACTGTAATTTGATCTTACGTTTAATCAAATTTTGATCTCCAAGACACGTCTTCACGTCGAAGATACCCTGCATTAACACCAAGAATGTTGAGGATTGGAATTGAAGGATATCTATCCACTTTATATATATATTATAAATTAACTTTATATTTAATTGATGAGAAACCTCCACCACTTTCACACGTCATCATGCTTTCACGTTAAGAACAACATTGGACATGAAATTCGAAGGAATTACTGGTGACACCATAAAGTTAAATCTCGGTTAGAATAGACTTTGAAAAACTTTAAAATAGGAGAATTTAAGCTTTACTCATTCTTACAAAACCAAATCACAAAACCAAATCACTAAAATGAGATTTACACTTATATATTATAATTTGTTGGTCTTATTTATAATCGACATAGGATTTTCAACAAAGAGTTTTAGGTTTATGTTTTGGATCTATAACATAAATTAGCTAAGTAGATTACAGAAGACAGACACAGGAAAAAAAAATTCACTGTATTTGGTTTTTACAGCATCAGTTGCATTAGCAATACAATCAACTAACAATTAGTAACAAAGATAATCCTGTTATGCACCTAAAAGAAGATGCAGCAAGCAGTACAGCACTAGCATTGACTACACATTGCTCTGTTTGTAAAACTTGGTGTCAAGAACTTGCTTGCCACACATCGCACAAACTCCTGCCATACAGAACACACCAAGAATTGAGTCATGCACTTTCATATACAAGGCACCCTGTACCAAAAGGGAAAAATAAAATAAAATGTATGGTAGCAAGTGCAAAAACATCTCAACATGGGAATATCACCTTTAGAGTAAGCACAGGTGTGGCAGTACTTGGCATCCTGGTGCACTTGCTGCTTGCATATGATGCACTTAGTATTTCCGTAAGGGGTCCATCTACAAGAAATTAGTTTAAGAATAAGTGCACTCTTCACAGATTATTAAAGACTGAAACATACATGGTGGAACAAATATCAAGGTTACAAAAGGAGAAAAAGAACATGCGACCCAAGCAGCAAAGTATAACAGAATATTAAATTTGCAGATGGTAACAAGAACCATCGACAAGCACAAGACTTGCATACAGATTTACTAAAAGGTAATGCCCCTCACTCAAGCGTACTTGCTCGTATACTTTGGATGGAACTGGCTTTATTCCAGAATGTCACTCATTCTAACTCAGAAAAATGGAAAAGCTTTTGGACAGCTATTAAGCCATGAAAAACAAGAACCAAACTTATAATCATTATCAATTCATACGAAGTTCAAATTAAAAAAACAGTGCTTATAGTGTAGAGCATCATTTACAAGTCCAATACTAAGCTTGCACACATTACAATACGATATAGAATATATAGTAGTTTTGGAGCTTGAGACGGCTACATTAAAAATACTTCCAAAGAGCCTCATAAATCAAAATACAGACATACAGTCTTAACTTTTAAATATATGAATATCATATGACTAAAAACATGAAGTTCCAGAGAAAACTAAGTTGTAGGGGATAACTGTGAAGAGGGAAAGCAATCAGGGTTGAAGTTGAAGTAGGAAGGGATGCCACACACAAAAAAAGTATGAAATAGAATGAATTCTAATAACACAGATGTAGTAGTGTTCAAAATCCGTTAATTACAGAATCAGGTCCTATGGATAGTGACAAAATTATTAACTTTGTTATTAAAAATACTTGTTCAAAATAGCGACTAGTTCCCTATCACTAGTACCGCCTGATAGAATTAGGTTTCTTTCTCAACTCATACAATACAACCATTAGTACAAATCTACATGTAAATATGCATTGCATAAAAGAATATATATATATAGTGTGCTCTGACCATCAAACCAAGTATGCAGTGACAATTGTGCAGGGAACCTTGGGACCAATATCTCCATATAAGGTCGCAAACATGCCCAGCCTCTCATAGTGATGCATACAATTTACAAACACAAAAATTTCATAAACCTAACATTCAAGGGTGAATCTCAAGTGCTATGCAACACAAATGAAATATAGTAGAATAGACTCAAAGCTGAAAATAGGGGATAGCATCAAAAAAACATTCCACATTGCAAACTGATATTTAAAATATAATCTCCATCACAAAAATTTATTACATCAAGCAAGTGTCAGGTAATTTACATTCAAAAACTTCTGCAGGAAACTAGAAATGCTCGCTTTAACATGTTATCAGCTAATGAAAAACAAAGCTAACCTATGGTTCTTTCTGCCCAGTTTTAAAATTAATATAAAAATAGAGGAAATAATAAGAAAAGGAAAAATTAAAGATTATCGAAGACCTGTTTTTCTTAGAGAGAAGCTTGTTCTCGTTGATCTTGCGGCCACCACCCTCGGTAGTGTTGCTGGCCCCTTCTTTCCACTTGTCTGGTACTATCACCTTTGTTAATTTCTTCTCACCTGCAACCCAAATTCCAATTCCAATTCAAATTCAAATGAAACTTCAAAACAATTAAATAATTGATGGAGAGATAGAGAAGGAAAGGTAGGTGTCGAAGGAGCGGAGATGAAACTCACACTTCTCGCAAACCATAGCTGTCGTTAAGGTCTGATTGGATTCAGAATTTTGAGATTCGATAGTCAAAGTTGGGATTGCTAAGAACAAAACCCTAAGCCCCTTTCCACTCAGTTTTTCCAAGGACAAGCTCCCACTAATACACTTCTTCAAAGATTCCAACTTTTTCAACCGACAAAATTACCCTTTCCTAAAACATAACCGAACCAATTAAAGATCTATCAAAACAAAACAAAAAATTAAATTTTTATCTATTTTTTCTTCAATAAAAAGGTTTGATTCGGATTAAGAATTAAAAAAATTTAAATTTAATTATATGAGTATGACATGATATAATTTAATTATGAATACGAGAAAAAAAATATAAATATGGTAACAATTATATGAAAATAAATAATAACAACTATTAAGATTTTTTCATTATAAATTATTTATTATTTCTTTTTCTGATTTTTTTTAAAATTAATCTTGAAAATTGATTCAAAAATCTACTGCAAAAGATTAAACTATTTTAGTTTCAATTTTATATTAAATTAAAATTAACTAACTTATAATTAATTTTTAATGTTTGATTCAAATAACTTTTTAATAAAAAGTAGAATTAAATTAAGCCACAAACACGTTGTGGATTATGTTTAAGAATCTTTTTCATGTTATTAGTACTGAATAATTGCACATTTAATAGGAATTTATTCTGTTTTCATCATTAATATGATGTAAAAACATGATAAATTTTTATTAAATAAATATGAAAAAAAGGATTATATTCACATCACATATAAGTTATCTTTTTCAAGTCGACGTGTATTTTCTTTGATAATTTTAATATATTTTAACATAATTTTTATTTATCAATTTGCCAAAGTTATAAGCCCTAATTAGTAAAAATCTTTATTGTTTCTGGAAAGTAAACTCTTTAGTTATAAAAAATAAAATTCAACTGTTTTCATAAAGTTATTGATGGAATTACAAATAAAAAACAAATTAATAATAAAAATGAATCAATATAAATATAAATAGGATGTCATCTATTTTACTTTTTATAGTATTATTAACTTAATATTTATCATGAAAAAAAGAACACATATGGATAACAAATAATATCAAATAAAAATTTAATATAATAACCAAATAAACAAATAAGTTTGTATAGAAAACTTTAAAATTTAGAGTTACCAATACAGTTTTTTGTGATATTTTAATTAATTTAATTTATTTATTGGCTCCATAACGATATGTTTAAGACACTCGCAACAGGCAATAAATATGGCTTTAGAGAAGTTTGTTTCTTTTAGATTCCTTGTATAACAACACTTCAAAGAATGTATTTCTTCTATTCATTTCCCACTTTTCAAATGCACTAATGAAAATCATTTCATGCTTCTACTGTCACCAATTATTTGAGAACAGAAGAGTAACGATGATTAACGAACTTTCAAGTGTGTGCGCTTCTCATCTTCCGCTTAACAACAAATCAGAACCTAAGCGAAAATAGCTGGAGAGTAGATAACATCATCACTGTTTGTTAATGTGTAGAGATTTTTTAGGTTTTATTTTATAACAATTTATGCATTTCAATAATATTTTTAGTTTTGTGAATAGTGTTGAAAAGGAAGGAAGAATGAAATAAATGTTTGAATATAAAATTGCCAAACTTTAAGAGCTTACAAATACAAAACTGCACAATAAATCGTGGTAAGTAAAAAATGATGAGGCAGAAAAGAGAGACTTAAAAGAATAGGGATTTTTGGAGTTGGTATATGATATTAATCCCATGGACTCAATGCACACTCCTCTGGTGCAGTTGGATAACGTTCAGAATCCTTGCAGTAGTCATAGATGACAAGGTTCCTCTGAACCCAAGCATAATCCATTTTCTGATCACCAGAGAGGTGCCAAGCATCATACTGATCCCACCAATATTTGGTTGTGGTTGAGACACAAGAAGGGTATGGGTCTTCCCATTGGCAACCATCCACACTGAAGTCCTTGTAGGATGACACAAATGGAGCTAATTTCCAGTTTGTCTTCTCAAGCCCCCCTCTTGTGGCCCACTCATCTGCATTCCATATGCTGGAGAACAAGTACATGGGTTTCTCATTAGGGAAGAAATTGTTTGCTTCCCCATTGTTCTTGAACACCCTCACAGGAACTCTATCCACAAAAAACCTGCCCACAATTAATTGCATCTTTCAGTCAACAAAATAAATCACATGAATATTTTATAATTGGAATGGCTAGTAAAGTAATTACCATAAAAAAATATCATATATGACAATATGTGATACTTCTAGTATTTTGATTAGATTTGAAACATTTAAGAATAATTGTATTAATTACTCCCAAGTGGTTGATCTTAGTGAGTTCTCTTAAACAAGATGATTTTGGGGTTCAAACTCTGGCATTCTAAAAAAAGAATGATAATTTTAAGTAGCATCCTTTCTAATCCATGAGATGTATGGTCCTTTAAGGTAAAAACCATCAATCCTTCTAACTGTCCACGTGATTTATATCATATATGCACTATAACTTATAAGGTAGCAGCAATTACGGGCCCACCCTGGTAAGGGGTACTTCTGGACTAGATTCGTTTTCTCCGCCTCAGAAACACATCATGTATTACTTTTTGACTATTCAGAACAGAACTTTAAACCGACAACAGCATAAAGGATATATTCAAACACGTTTTGAAGAATATAAACACCTTTTCAATCTGAGAGAACTAAGGTTAGAGCGGCAACTGGTAGGATGAACACATAATGCATAAGATGGAACTTACACTATCTGATGGTTGTTCCAGAGGATGGAATAGGTGTGGTAGTCCTCAGTTGGGTCAAACCATAGCATATGCCTCATCTCACGCCCACCAGTTCCATTCTTGTACACGTTTGTTTGAATCAAATAAGGCTCCCCAGTTCTGTTTCCCAGAAACTCAAAATCAAGCTCATCTCTCTCTGGCCCTGCACCATTTTCTGAGCACATCTGCAACAATTCTCCACTCGGTAAACAAAACTTAGATGCAGTAATTTGTATAATGAACATTTGTTCCAAAGATTGATACAATTTACTGAGATGATACTTTAATTCTAATCAGTGAACAATTGTAAAAGCACTTGGCTACTAAATTTTGTCTGTACTTAAATGCTTTGTGCACTTACATAATATGCTGTCACAACACCAGCAGAGTCACCTGCTACCAACTTCAGCTTCATACTGAACCACCCAAATCTGTAACGTTGTTTTGTTTGAAACCCACATCCTATCAAACATTGAATGCGTGAGAAACAGCTCAAATATCAAATTTTGATGATAACAGTTCAAATTCTCCTTATCAAATCATACAATGCATGTTGAACAAAGTGCATATTTCAATGTCATGCATTTGGTACCTGTGTCTTTGTCTAGGGAGAGATACCAGATCTGTCCATCTTTCGAGGTGGTAAAATGGTCCTCGGACCACATTATGCTGAAGTTGTCCTCAAAAGACCCCTTGGACACAGCTGCTTCTGATGAATGCAAATGAGCAAGAACGATTGCTGCAAGGAAAATTATCATGGACACTGAAGAAGAGGTCCTTGAATCCATTCTGAATGGGAGGAGAATATGCACTCTTAGAAGGGAGGGTTTCTCGGTTAGATCTCAGAAACCGAGAACAGGGCACTTCATTGAATGACCATGACTTTTAAAATGGTTTTAGCACTTCCAGTTGTAACATCATATGCTGCTGTTCTGCTCTGCTTAGATTTCTTTGGTTATTTAATTGTATTGCATGTGCCAATGTTCAATTGTACAAATTTGCCCTTTTTGAATATCAAGTTGCCCAAAGTGTCCTAGATATCTTACACATAAAAATGATAAAAATTAGTAAATATATAATTTTATTAGAAGTTATGTAAGAGTACAGTGAAAAGTTGATTTGATTGAAATATATACATGATCAACTGAAAGAGAGAGAATTAGAAAATAAAATATTGTGAGTGCTCTACATGAAATTTGAGAAAGACTTCAGAAGGCAAGGGCATATTGGTGAAAAAGAAATAGAAATGTGGGACCTTAGCCAGGCTGCATTTGCAAATTGCAATGGTAGTCTGTCTTGAAGGCTAGCTAGCTGTGGAATAATGAAAGTGCGAGTGGGGCCCAGGCATTGCATGTAAGAACACCATCTTTCTCAATAATGGAAACAGCCACACCACCGCCACTACCATTTCTATTCATTTATTATATTTTTACTTTAAACTTATACAATTTTATTTTATCATTGATGGTGAAATTAAATCCTTGATTTTTTTTTTCTTATAGTATTTGTTAGTCATTCAATTATTTAATTCAGTTCAAAAACATTTAAAAAATAACAATAATGTATATGTGATTTCATTTAAAGAAATTTCCATGTTTTATTTTTCAAGTCAAAGTTCACTACATATCATGACATCAATCTTAATATCAGAAGACAGTTTGGCCGAGTGGTCTAAGGCGCCAGATTTAGGCTCTGGTCCGAAAGGGCGTGGGTTCAAATCCCACAGCTGTCAAATTTTTTTCTGATTTTTTCATATTTTAATTATTCTATTTATTAACTAAATTATATTTTTGAAATATTCAATTATTTCTTACAAATATTTATAAGAAAATTATTCCTACATAACTCAATCGGTAGACTGAAACCATAATATTTATAAGGGCACAGTACTTTCTTTTACCATTATACGTCAATATCACATGTTTTGTTTTATATATACAAGAGTGAATGCATTTCGTTAATTTGTGTTCTCAACATTGATTTTTACAGAGCTTGATTGTTTCTAAAGAATTAAATAATTTAAGTAAATTAATTAATTTAGTTACTTTTACTATATTATATATATATATATATATATATATATATATATATATATATATATATATCAAAAACAAGAATATATTTGATAAATCAAATTTAAAAAATCAATTAATGAAACTAATTGTAGGTGGCATGTTTTTCTAATATTTATATTTCAAAAATAATTTGTAATGTATTATTTAAATTTAATTAACTTTGATGGATCAAAATTCGATCCTGTATTAAAAATTAAAATGCACAATTTAGAGAGGGAGTCAATTCCTTGTTCAATTTCATAATTTCAGGATTCATTCTCTTCTTCTCATTTGTTTTAAAATGTATTTTACACACTATTTTCTTTAACACGCTAAAAATATTTTCCTCGACCATTTCAAATTATCTTAAATTTGTCTTTATTTATGTATTTTATCTTCTTGATAATTTTCATTTTTAATATACCATTTTAATCACTAGCTTTAAACTAAATGTCAATATTTTTTTCTTAAAAATGGATCGAAAATAATTCAATACAATACTATCTTATAATTTAAATTGTATGTTAAAATTTAACGTATAGTTTATATATTCAAATGTATTTATTTATATAAATCTTTGTAATTATATATTTAAAGATACCTATTAAGTTTAATAGTATAAAATAAATTTTTATCATGTGTCAGACACGTACTGAAATATTTTCTTTCAAAAATGTGTCTTTTCATTACTATTACAAGACAACGAACTGTCATTTTAGTCATTTTCAAGTTAAGAGACACTATCCAAATATTTTTAAATTAGAAAAAATATTAATTAACTTTTTGAAATTGAATGTTGTTAGTTTAAAGTCGTCCCTCTATTACCCATTCATTATAACTTTATTAGAATATTATAAGTTATTTTTCTATCACATGTATTAATACAAGACATCTAATTATTCACACCTTAATAATATCTAAAATGAAATTTTTATGAACAAAAATAGTATTAAACAGTAGTGACACTAGTAACACAGTTAAATACATGGCACTATTGTTTAGTCTTTTCAACGGAGTATTAAAAAAACTAACCTGTAGAATACGATCAACACTTCTCACCCTCACAAAATCATCTCGATTGATGAAAATAATACAGTTACTGCAACTTTATACTTAATTGGTTTTACAACAATTTTATGCTTCACTTTACTTGAAGCTTTTGGTGAGCGAGAGTCGGTAGATCTATACGAATTTGGTTGTTTTGCAGAGATACATACTGATCAGAAGTGTCGATGTATACTATAAATATTAGAGGTGTCGATTTATATCACAAGCGGTGAAAACAATTAAAATCCGAATCATAAAAAGTGTAGCTTTGTTGTCTTTGTCATGTTATTTGCATTGACATTTATTTGTATATCTTTTTTTTACAGTGATTTCTTTTTGTGTTGTTTTAGTGTATGTGGATATGGTATTTATATTTGTATTGATTGGAGGAGTAAATTTAAGAAGATGGATTTGAAGAGATTTGAGTGGATTGTGTGTGGATGGTAGAGTTGTTTAAATTAATGGATAGATGGTAAGATTTGAAGGGATTTGAAGAGATTGATTATGAAAATTTGGGAATGATTTGATAAATGTTATAGACTTGTTTTTATTTTTTTAATTAATATATTTCTGAAATTACTAATTGACTCTTGTGGACATGACAAACCCTAGGCCTACTTAAAAGAGTATTTTGTAATTTCTAAAGTCATAACTCACTTTCAGGGGTATTTCATAATTTACACTTCATTTATGAGGATTATTTCATAATTTTAAGTTACAATCCCTTCAAATCTCTTCACATGATTGAAGATATCATCCTACAAATTTCTCTCCATCTATCATCTCAAATTAGGTCAATCAAACAATCTTCATCTCCCAAATCCATCCTCTTGAATATTAAATCCCTTCAAATTAATTTAACCTTATTAGTTTGGTTTTTGTTCACTGTTATATTTAGTTGAGTTTATACTTTTATTTAGATATGTGATATGGTATAGTTTAGATTCTGGTATAGTTTGAGTACTCTGAAATATTTTATTTATTTATTTATTTTTTGCTGTTAAAAAAAAAACTTGAAGCTGGTGTAGTTATGTAATAACAACCTAACGTATAATGTTTCAAGCATATATTGAGTTATAAAGATGAAAATCTGTTACGAGTGCCAAAACCATTGTGAATAATTAATGGACAGAGGAGAACATATTTTGCTCTACAACTCAACTGGCTTTTGTAAAAGCGACCCCTAAGTTGGCATAAATGGATATTTCAAAGGTGTCTCTTCAGGACTACAAGCAGCTACCACTTAATTTTGACTTGATTTTCTTTCATCTTTCTCACTTTTGTCTTTTCTTCTTTATGTCTCTATATGAACCACCACATAATGTAATTTTAGTAATCAGTTTTATTTATTTTCATCAATATTTTTTTGTCTTTTGAATTTTATTCGGAATTCTTTTTAGGCTGATGCTTTATTATCTAAATCTAAGTATTTATTCTACCTTCTTACATTACCATTGATCTTTTTATATTTTTTAAAACTGTTAACTAACACACATACACTCAAACATTGAAAAACAAATAAAAAAAAATCTAATGATGTGATTTGTAATATATTATTCTATTATTTTATATTTAATGAAATAATATCATAAAAACTAAATAAAAATTAATATATTTTCTTGGCACTTTCTTCTGTGGGTAAAACCAACAACCACATTTGTTAAGTTGAAAGAAAAATAATGAAGATTTTCTGCTGGATTATAAAAATAAAACTAATTTATAATTATATATATATAAGTTAGAAAATAATTTTCATTTTATAAACTAATTTTATAAAAATAAATTAAATTTAAATTTATATTCTAATATGATAAATATTTTATGTCATCACTTAAAAATATTTAATTTCACTTATAAATTCACATCACCTACACCTAAATATATAAGTGAGAATAATTTTCATATTAACTAGTTAAATTTAAATTGTAATACAAAATTTTAAAATATAGAATCAATATACTTTATATAGTGATTATATGAGATAATAAAATGGTTAAAATATCATGATTCTTTGTAGAAAATATCAAAGGGATATGCGGCAGGGAAATCCACAAGTGGGACGAGGAAACGCTTTTTGAAATAATGAGACAACACGGTTTAGTGGCATAAGTTTGATAAATTGTGAATCAAATTAACAAATAACTTAAAAAACGGTTTATTGTGCGATTGTACAGTGTTGATGAAGCAGCAGACAAGACAAGTGATGCAAGTGGTTCGTAATGGTAAACCATGGATTTTGGCGTGGAAAGCAAATCAATCACTTTACATGAAAATATCCCAAATGGATCCTCCTGCGCCGTTCAAATTCTATCTCCTCCCAAAAAAAAGCAAGAGCTTCTAGATTTTTCAGTCAGATATTTCATCAATGCCCAACCAACCCCATCACTCTTCGTCTTCTTTATAAAGCCCACTCCACTGCACGGACACGTATCAAGTCTTCAACTTTTCTTCTGTTCTCATTGTCTCTTTCTTCCCAAAAGACATAATCCATCAAATGGCGGCCATGGCAACCACAGCCCTATCTTCAAACCCCAAACTCTCATTCTTCGACCACAAGCCCACCTCCTTCCATGGAAAGCCCGTTTCTCAGGCCCGCCTCACACCCACAAAAGCCTCCTCCAAACAACCAACAATCTCCATGTCCCTAACTTCACCCCCTTACGACTTCCAATCCTTCAAGTTCCAACCAATCAAAGAATCCATAGTCGCACGCGAAATGACGCGCCGCTACATGACCGACATGATAACCTACGCCGACACCGATGTCGTGGTCGTGGGGGCGGGCTCCGCGGGCCTCTCCTGCGCGTACGAGCTGAGCAAGAACCCGGCGGTTAGCGTCGCCATAATCGAGCAGTCAGTGAGCCCCGGCGGCGGCGCGTGGCTCGGCGGGCAGCTCTTCTCCGCCATGGTGGTGCGCAAGCCCGCGCACCTCTTCCTGGACGAGCTCGGCGTGGCCTACGACGAGCAGGAGGACTACGTGGTGATCAAGCACGCGGCGCTCTTCACCTCCACCATCATGAGCAAGCTCCTGGCGCGGCCCAACGTGAAGCTCTTCAACGCCGTGGCGGCGGAGGACTTGATCGTGAAGGAAGGGAGGGTCGCCGGGGTGGTCACGAACTGGGCGCTGGTTTCGATGAACCACGACACGCAGTCCTGCATGGACCCCAACGTGATGGAGGCTAAGGTTGTAGTGAGTTCTTGCGGGCACGATGGACCCTTTGGCGCCACCGGAGTTAAGAGGTTGAAGAGTATTGGGATGATCGATAGCGTCCCTGGAATGAAGGCCCTGGATATGAACACTGCTGAAGACGCTATTGTGAGACTCACCAGGGAGATTGTTCCTGGCATGATTGTGACTGGCATGGAAGTTGCAGAAATTGATGGTGCTCCAAGAATGGTATGTTATGATAGCCTTATAATTTTGTTCATATACTTAGCAAAATTAAATCTTTTGATAAGCTTGTGAATTATATATGGTTGGTTTGATATTTGGTGCAGGGTCCTACCTTTGGGGCGATGATGATATCAGGTCAAAAAGCAGCTCACTTGGCGTTGAAGGCTTTGGGGAGGAATAATGCAATTGATGGAACGTGTGGAGTTGGAAGGGAAGAACCAGAGCTTATTTTTGCTTCTGCCAACACTGAGGACATTGTTGATACTTAAACTTTATCATCACATGCCTCTTTTCTGTTTCATTTGAATTCTGGAATAAATAAAGAAAAATGTGAATGGTGATGGATAAAGAGACGGTACCTGTTATTGTCTTTGTTTGTGTGGATTGACAAATTGTCACCACCAGCCATGTAAGTAAGCACCCAAAAATCAAATTAACTAGAGTTGCAATACTTTTAACCAGTTTTTCTTTATAATTATTATATAACTAGTTTAAATTTTGAATACTTTTTGTGTTAATATACTAGTTCACTTATTTAAGTATATTTGTTATTAAAACAAAGCTGTTAAGTAGTTATGTGCAAAAACTTGATTGATTGTTAAAAAGATATATTTTTTTTTTTAAATATGTAATACCACAAACATTTTTAACAAAAGAAACTGTAAAAATGGAGATAAATTGATGTTTGAGTTTAATAAAAGCAACTTTGTTTCTTATTCAAATTGGATTGATTGCAGCAATACTGGTCCCATTTACTTTTATGGATTTCTTTCCCTCCTGGCATATTGCCAAAAGACAAAAGCATTTTTTTTTTCAAAACATAAAAAATAAAAAATAAAAAAAATCCCCTTTCCTTTGCTGGATTGCCTCTTTCTGTTGTTCCAAAATTATGCTAAACAAATCGTGCCAAAGACGAGAAAAATATTTTGAATAGGCACTAATGTTTTTGTCCTTAAAAATAAAGTATTTTTTTTATTTAAAAACTAAAATGTTATTTTATATTTTATATATAAATATGGTTGATATCATCTTTATTTTTTATAAACATGGGATTAAAATTACCTATATTTTTCCTTGAGAATATATCACAATTGATATATTTTTAATAAATGAGAGACAAGATTCTAAAAAAATTATTGATTTATTTTCTAACAGGTATTGATGAGTGTGGGTGATTTAAATATTGACCTAAATTAATTCCATCCCCTCTCAGATTTTCTAGTATTTAAATACAATTTGACTCAATTCTCTATCCCATGGATCCAACTTGCTGATGTGATATTAGTTAACTTTATTTGCATTATTTTCATCTCGCAGACCATATATTATCTTATTACAAACCTCACGCACGAGATATAGCATTTTTTTTTTTGCTAAATAACCAGTAGTTAATGTTCATATAGAAAACTGTATTTTTTATTTATTTAGTTTATTTGTGTCATGATCCCTGAGTTATAAATTACCCACTCAAGCTCTATTTGTGATTTGCATTTTGCATATTAGATACTCTGTAACATTTTTATAAATTTAATTAAAGTAAATTTTAAGTTTCTATAAATATAAATTAAGTAAATTAAACTATTTTCTATAAATATAAAGGATACCATAGCTAAGTTGTGAAAGAAACACACGTTTGGTAGAAGTGATTAAAATTTTAAATTAGTTATTTATTTTTACAAATTCATATTTGATTTTTTTATCCTTTAACATCATTAAATTCTTGCCTCATAAACAATTTTCTAATATAATGTTTTTTTTTTTTTAGATTTTTGGTATCAATGTTTTAACGAAGAAAATTTAGATTTGTTCAGTAAAACTAAATGATAAATTAGTTAGTAATTAATAAGTTAAGTGGCAACAGATAAAATCAATGTTTTATAAATTTGGAACGATAAGTTCATTTATTAAATTAAAAATATTTGATAAAATAACTTATAAATTAGCTAGTAAATTAGTAAATACGAAATGAAATAAAAAAAAAAATATCACTACATAAGTTTTATTGTACAATGAATTTTGCGCTTTTTTTTAAATATATTATTGCATAACTATAATTTTGAAATTATAAAATGATTAATTTTTTATTAACCCTTATAACACTTCTATTTACTTTTAAAAAATTGTATATACTTTTTAAATGAACGAGTTATTTTACTTAAATTAGTTCATTTAATGAGTACTATTTATATTTAATTTTTATTTATTTATATCTTAATTTAAATTACTGTTACATTGAAATTTTTATTTACAATTTTTTTGTATGTAATTTTCATAAGGTTATATGACAAAATGTTTGTTATTTGTGTTAATTTTTTAGTTTGAACGATATAAAAAATGAAAAGTAAGTCAACAAATTTACAAAGTAATATAATAATTGATTATTTTTATAAGATTAAAATATTTAACAATAAATAAAATGAAATTAAACATTATAACAAAATTTACTAAAATATAATGGATGTGAATAAAAGAAATTTAAATAAACTATACACTACGACTTAGAAACTAACTAAAATAGTAACTTACAGTTTCTAAATTAAAGTTCATAAAATAAATTGTTTTAAGATACTTGCCAAACATTTTTAACTAATTTTAGTTTATATATTAATCTTTTAGATTATGCGTAGTGGTAGTCCAAAATAATATCATTACAATAATTTACTATTACGTCATTGCAATTTTAAGAAAGTAGCACAAATATATAGTATAACTAATTTGAAAAAATAATAAATAAAGCAAAAATTAATACAAAACACTTTTTTTAAAACGCTATATTTATTTTTAAAATAATTTTATTGATAACTCTTGAGATTTGTGGATTTATTTTATTTTATCTGATATTGAATTTAAAAATAGATTTTACACGTATATGAAAAGTTTAATTATTTAGATCAACAGAAAATTTATGAGAAAGGAAAAGAAAGTTTGTGATTAAAAAAATAACATTTTATAGCATTATGTGCGATTACTTCTTTGACGTTCATTAATTTCTATTGTGGAATTCTTTTGGTTTCAATTTGGATTTGTCAGGTATAGGCATCTTGTATGATGATTCCTTTGTTGGCATTCATTACTTTGTGGATAGTTTGGTTTCAATTTGGTTTTTATTGTCTAATCATCTCATCAGAACCCTCCTTGCAAACCTCAAGATATTATTACAGTGAAGAATGAAAAAAAAAGAAATTTTTGCTTGAAATTTATCTTGATTCAGCACTTGTGAGAAAGTCAAATCACTTGATCGTTCACCTTTTCCAATATAAAGGTTTAATTAATCAAACAATAGTTTGGTTTGAAAATAAATTAGTGGTAATAAAATATTATTTTAGTCAAACTTAAACTTAAATTAATAATTTTTTATTATATATAATTATTTATTTACTTATTACTTTTATTAATATTTTATTATTATTATAATATATTATTTTTATTTTCTAAATATTCATAAATATATTGTAGTAATAATAATCGTAAATAGTATAAATTTGTTTCGTAAATATTCTTAATTAATAAGATTTTAATGTACTGTATCTGAAAATATTGTATTATAAACTTCTAAATGTTACGACTGACTGTTTGAAACTCAGTTTGTAAGAAACAAATCATATTAAAAGAAATTTTACTTGAAAAGACTATATCTTTAAATTTATTAATTAAAACTTAATTATAGTAGTTTTTTCTGTGTGAATCTTTATTTTTTTTTAGAAGTTTTTGTTCATGCAAAAGATTGCCTGACACTTTGAAGTTTGTCTAAAAATTATTTCACTAAAAACAACGTTTAGCTTTAGAGTGAGGAGTAGTTGGATTTGGAAAGTGAGATGAAAGAGATCAAGGTAGAGTGAGGATAGAGCAAAAAATTTAGAAATAAAGGAAAAGGAAAGGAAAGATTTAACAAAAAAAAAAAATTATCGTTAATATCTAATCTATCCAAAACAATAGTTAAAACATAATGCATAATAAAGATATTTATATTGACCATTTACTAACATTGTATTTCAAAAGATTTCTTTTTTCATAGGGAATTAAAATATAACTAATTATATTTACACATATATACACATAAACAAAATAAGATTTTTGTTTTTCAAAAAGCTTTTAAGGCTACAACTGGCTCATTCAAGAGTACCTTTCACAGTACCATCTGCAATATTGCTCCCGTGTATAACACGATCATCGCAGTAGAAACAAACACACACCACAAACAAGAAAGGGTAAGCTAGTAATTCAAAATATCTCAATTAATCTCAAATAATCACAAGTATACATCATTTAACACATAACAATCAATTGATAACATCTATCATTCAACTCAAGACATCATATAATATAGACAGACTCGATCTACTTCCGAAAGACTCGTGCATTGAATAGACCCCGAGATCTGCACCTGTCATACTACCCCCAATTTGTATGTCTCATCTCATCACCATTAATCTCATATGACAGGGTTAATCCATATAACTGTCCTGACCCTTTTTCATGTTGCAGTTTCAGTCATATGAACCTCCTTCGACTCTCACCACCTAGTAATATTCATCTATTTGATTTCTATTACTAGTAGAGTCAGGATAACAATAATTAAATCAGATCCTTAGACAATGCACATCCTATTTCTCCGCACAGATGTTTTCTTTCCTGAAAACACTATGCCTACGCATCACATACAATTCATATCGTACATATTCAATTTTCATTCATCTATTCATTCACTTTCCATTTCAATCTCAACAATCTCAATAAAACTTCACCACTTTATATAATTATACAATATCAGATACGATTCCTCAGTTAATCATGCACAAAAAAAAACATATATCAAAGTCTTATCACAAGTCATATTCAATCTAGTAAACAACAATCAAAAGTTCTCACATATTACTTTCGAACATCATTACTCAAATCAGGTCAAATCACATCAAATCAAGATAAATAATCAAATATATTCAGTGCTCAAGGACCAGTCAGACCTGCAAGAAAGACTTGAGCACTGACAATCACATATTCAAGTACTTTATCCTAAAGTTATATTTGAAAGTAACTAATTAGTATAAAACAAGTTACTAGCTTCCCTTACCTGATGAAGATCTCTACAACAATTCCTCCACCCGATAAAGATGCTAATCTCAAAATCTAGGGATCTAGAAAAAGTTATCAGAATAAAACCAAATTTTAGTATAATCTTAATTAAGTTGAGAGAAGTACTTTTCTCAACTGTCCCTACTAAGATTGATGACAATAACCTAAGGAAAAATAGAGAATAAGGGATCTTTAGAGCAAATATGAACTTACTCTGTTTGAAATTCTGATCGGTTAGAAATGATCCCTAACTCCCCAGCTACTGCAGGGTATGATCAGAATCTAAAATAGATGAGATATGAGGAGGAAAATTAGAGAAAGGGAAGAGCTTGAGAGAACGAGAGAGAGAAAAGAAAAGGAACTGGAGGTGCAGGCACACGACTTTTACTTTTATAAGGTTTATGTGCCTTACAATTATCCCCAACAGCAAAAATTTTCGTCCTCGAAAATTGACTTACCAGCAAAGAGGTGAGGGTAAGATTCCCTAATAGTCTCCTCTAACTCCCAAGTGGAATCACCAGATCGAGCATCCCACAACACTTTTACCATGCTGATGGTCTTGCCCCTGAGTTATTTGATTTGTCGATCCTCAATTCTGACTGGTTGAGCTTCAAAGCTTAAATTGTCTCTGATATGTACTTCATCCATCTCTAGAACATGACTAGAATCAGACACATACTTCCTCAGCTGAGACACATGAAATACATTGTGTAGGTTGGCTAACTGAGGGGGTAAAGCAATCTCATAAGCTACTGGTCCTATCTTTCTAAGAATCTGATAAGGTCCAACAAACTTAGGAGATAACTTTCTTGATTTGATAGTCCTTCCTACACCTTTGGTAGGGTTTACCCTCATAAATACATGGTCTCCAACTGCAAACTCCAAAGGCTTCCTCCTTTGATCTGCATAAGACTTCTGCCTACTCTGGGAACTCTTCATCATTTCTTAAATCTGTTTCACCTTCTTAGTAGTCTGCTGAAGCAACTCTGGTCCTACCAACACTGCTTCTCCATCCTGATACCAACAAAGAGGAGTTCTACACTTCCTGCCATACAAAGCTTCATACGGTGCATCCCAATACTGGCATGATAACTATTGTTGTATGTAAACTCCACCAAAGGCAACATCTCATCCCAAACACCCAAATGATCCAACACACAAGTCCTCAATAAATCTTCCAAAGATTGGATTGTTCGCTCTGACTGCCCATCGGTTTGAGGATGATAGGCAGAACTCATTCTCAACTTAGTTCCCAAAGCATGTTGAAGAGTTTGCCAAAACTGTGATGTAAACCTGGGGTCTCGATCAGATATTATGCTAGAAGACACTCCATGCAATCTGACGATTTCCTTAATATATATCTGAGCCAACTTGGCCATAGATATTCTCAGATTCATAGGCAGAAAATGAGTACTCTTAGTCAGCCGATCAACTATCACCCACACTGCATCATGACCCCTCACTGACCTTGACAAATTGGTAACAAAATCCATAGCAATGCTATCCCATTTCCACTCAGGAATATCTAACTGTTGCAATAAACCACCAGGCTTCTGATGCTCTACCTTAGCTTTCTGACATGTTAAGCATGCAGCCACATATTGAGCTATGTCTTTCTTCATACCTGACCACCAAAAGGACTCCTTCAAATCCTAATACATCTTAGTCATACCTGGGTGTAAGCTAAGATGACTCTTATGACCTTCTTCAAGAATCATTCTCTTCAGCTCCTCATCTACAGGTATACACAGCCTGCCCTTGAACCTCAACAACCCATCAGCTCCCAACTCAAAGTCTCTTGCTTTCTCTGATCCTAGCACATCTACAATGTGCCTCAGATTAGAATCCTCCAACTGCTTCTCCTTGATTCTTCCAAAGAACTCATTAGATATGTTTAACTTACCACAACTAATATGATCTATGTGAAACTTCACCTCCAGATTCAAATCTCTAAACTGCTCAATCAATTTATGCTCTTCAATCGTCAAAGCTGACATATAAATTGATTTCTTACTCAAAGCATCTGCCACCACATTAGCTTTCCCCGGATGATACATTAGCTGGAAGTCATAGTCTTTCAAAAACTCCATCCACCTTCTCTGTCTCATGTTCAACTCTTTCTGATCAAACAAGTACTTCAAACTCTTGTGATCACTGAACACTTGAAACTGAACCCCATAAAAGTAGTGTCTTTAAATCTTCAATGCAAACACCACAGCTGCCAACTCTAAGTCATGAGGAGGGTAATTCTTCTCATGAACTTTGAGTTGCCTCGAAGCATAGGCCACTACTTTCTTCTCTTGCATTAAAACACCACCCAAACCCTAGTGTGAAGCATCACAATAAACTTCAAATGGCTTATTGGTATCAGGAATCACCAACACAGGAGCACTAGTCAACCTTTTCTTCAACTCTACGAAACTTTGCTCACATCTATCGGTCCATGCAAAAGGTTGATTTTTGTGAGTCAGTTGTGTCAAAGGTGTCACTATCCTTGAAAAATCTTTAATGAACCTTTGATAGTAACCAGCTAAACCCACAAAGCTTCTTATCTCGGTAACCGTCTTAGGACGTTCCCACTTTAACACTGCTTCCACTTTAGCTAGATCTACGGAGATCCCTTGACCTGAAATCACATGTCCTAAAAAGTTCACCTCTTCTAACCAAAACTCACACTTAGAGAGTTTGGCATACAGTCGCTTCTCCCTCAAAATCTCTAACGCCGACCTCAGATGCTCTCCATGCTCTTCCTTAGTCCTTGAGTAGATAAAAATGTCATCTATAAATACTACAACAAACTTATCTAAGAAATGATGAATGATTCTATTCATGTAATCCATGAATATAGCTGGAGCATTTGTTACCCCAAAAGGCATTACCACATACTCGTAGTGCCCATAACGAGATCTAAAAGCTATCTTTTGCACGTCTTTAGCTTTCACCAAAATCTGATGGTACCCAGACCTCAAGTCTATCTTTGAGAATACAGTTGCTCCACTCAACTGATCCATCAAGTCATCAATTCTCGGCAAAGGATACTTATTCTTGATTGTCAACTTATTCAACTTTCTATAATCCACACACAACCGAGAACTCTCATCTTTCTTCTTAACCAACAACACCGGAGCTCCCCATGGCGATACACTAGGTTGAATAAACTGCTTTTCTAACAACTCTTCAATTTGCTTCTTCAATTCACTTAACTCAGCAGGAGACATTCTGTAAGGTGTCGTCGAGATTGGTCCTGCTCCAGGCACCAAATCAATTGAGAACTCAACTTTTCGTTTAGAAGGTAATCCAGGTATCTCGTCTGGAAATACGTCCACAAACTCACTCACCACAGGTATAGACTGCATCTCCACTCCCTTCTCTACTTTCATCTGAGTCAAAATTACAAAGCATTTTGACCCATCTCTCAATTCCGTCATAACTTGATGAGCAGAAATCAAAACTGATTTCTCATTTTCAGGGAATACTAACCTTTTATGACCACAATCTATAAGAATGTGATTGGTAGATAGCCAATCCATCCCAAGAATGACATCTAACCCCTGAAGAGGTAGACATATCAGGTTAATCTTGAATCTACGTCCCTCCACTATTATTGGACACTCAGCACAAACTACTGAGGTCAACACAGTTTCAGAAGCTGGTGTAGAAACCAGAAGTTCAAAATGCAACTCTCTAACTGGAAGACCAATATCATCAACACACAACTTTGACACAAAAGAGTGTGTCGCTCCAGAATCAAACAAAACTTTCAAACATCTACCAGCTATGAAGCAAGTACCTTGTATCAGATTGTCTGACTCAGTAACTTTTGCTCCTAACATAGCAAACACTCTGCCTACCACTTTCGGCCTGTTGCCCTCATTCTTCAACTGTTGTGAACCACTTGTAGAAACCATCATTTTTTTTGCTTGGACAATCCCTAATAAAATGCCCCTCCTTCTGACATAAGTAACATCTGGGACTCCCATAAGACTGCTGCGGCCTGAACTGAGGTGGAGTTGCTCCCGTTCTAGGCTGTGGAGGTCTGACATATGGCTTCTGTGATTGTACCCTGACTTTACCATTAGGTGATCCTCCTCCATGAGTCCTGATGACTCTTCCATCACTTTTCTCAAGAGTCTCTATCATCTTCACCTTTTCTACCAATGCAGGAAACTCCCTGATGCACAAAGGAGCTATCACCTTCTTCAGATTATGCTTCAATCCTTCCTCAAACTTCCTACACCTCCAAGCCTCAGAGGTTGCTTGGGTGTAGAATCTGGCTAGATATTCAAATCTAGCAGCGTAAGCAATCACAAACATCTCCCCCTGTTCCAACCTAAGAAACTCAGCTTCTTTGGCAAATTTGGCACTATCTGGGAAGTATTTCTCCAAAAATTTGTTCCTGAAGCTCTCCTAGGTGATGGACTCAGCCCTGACTTCCATCATCTTTTGAGCTCCCATCCACCAGAACTCTGCTTCTCCAGATAGAAGGTATGTAGCAAAGATCAACTTCTTATCTTCAGAGCAAGAAGTTGCCCTAAAGATTTTCTCCAGTTCTCTCATCCACTTATCTGATTGGTCTGGAGTAGAATTCCCACTAAACATGGATGGTTTATGCCTTAGGAAGTCAATCAAACTCATTTGCTCTTGAGGCTAACTGGAACAAGAAGATGTAGTTGCTCTTGTGGCATCTAATTTATTCATCATCGCTTGCTGATTTTGATTCATGGTCAAGTTCTGTTGCTGAATAGCATTGGCCATCATCTCAATCGCTCGAGCAATTTGACTCATCTCAGAAGAAGGTTGAGGAGGAGTAGGAGGTCTAGGATCCATGCTATAAGACACCAATTAAAGATTTAAGATCAATTTCTACAACTCAACATAACTACAAAAGGTTGCTGACGACTAACAAAGATTCCACAAAAGTGAACCCACAATCCTAAAGTCACCTAAGGTTCGAACTGCTCTGATACCATAAATGTAACACCCAAAAAACAATTATCTATAACATCTAATCTATCCAAAACAGTAGTTAAAACATAATGCATAATAAAGATATTTATATCGACCATTCACTAACATTGTATTTCAAAAGATTTCCTTTTTCATAGGAAATTAAAACATAACTAATTACATTTACACATATATACATATAAACAAAATAAGATTTTTGTTTTTCAAAAAACTTTTAAGGCTGCAACTGGCTCATTCAAGAGCACCTTCCACATTACCATCTGCAATATTACCTGCTCCCTTGTATAACACGATCATCGCAGTAGAAACAAACACACACTATAAACAAGAAAGGGTAAGCTAGTAATTCAAAATATCTCAATTAATCTCAAATAATCACAAGTATACATCATTTAACACATAACAATCAATTGACAACATCTATCATTCAACTCAAGACATCATATAAT
>Ga0209700_103524_pt1 | contig 29838 bp, 12 predicted proteins | sample SiratroredBW_FD_187528 | JGI IMG/M metagenome (GOLD analysis project Ga0209700, IMG submission 187528) | Root nodule microbial communities of legume samples collected from California, USA - Siratro red BW (SPAdes) (version 2) | ecosystem: Host-associated > Plants > Roots > Nodule | place: USA...
TATAAAATAAATATATATATATATATATATATATATATATATATATATATATATATATATATATATATATATATATATAAGTTTTAAATACAAATAAATCTCAGTTAATTTTACCTTATTTATTTATTATTGATTTTATGTCACGCAGACCTAGGGCGCGGTTACATTAACCTGAGAAAAAAAAAAATAGAACAGTAGAAGTATTTTTATTGCAACAATTGCAGAAACTGAATCACTTTACATTGCTTTGGTTAAATACATGATACAAAATAAAAGAATTTGGCGTTATTTCTTATGGCCTTATTGAAATAAGAATTAAATCAATGAATTATTAGGTATTAATGACCTCATTACCAGAGGAACAGAAGGATGTAATAACATATTATCCTTACAAGAAAGGATTAATTCCAGATCAGCAGTGTATGGTTAGAACTGTTGACCATTTTGAAGTCTTCAGCTCTAAAGAGGAACTGGCAATTTTTTACGCTGCATACGCTCTTCATTCTCGAGCTCTATCATGCTACCAATTATGATGTCAGAAGCACTATTCACAATTTCTGACAAGTTCCTGCACATGCATTTAGCCATAAACATGTTAATTAGCCAAATTATTTCAGAACTCAGAAGCAAACATATCAAACCTTTCAAAATGCACCAGAATCGAGAAATTTAGCATCATACTTTATTGTTACTACATCACACTATCCATTACCCTTTTACATAGCAATGTCAGCCTACATATTTATAATGGTGCAAAGCCAAATAGACCTATATAGTTAAATGATATGCAGCACATGACTCAGAGAGTTTTTATATTATATTATATATATTATTTTATAATAACAAGACTTAGGATAATGATGATAAACCTTAATTATTTTGTGTAAAAGGTTTAGAAAAGAGTTTACCCTTTAGAGGAGTTGAACGTGAGTCCCACGGTGTACTTAACCTCTTCAAGAGCCCACCTGAAGCGGCGAAGTTCATCTTGCGACCACTTAGGGTTGTTGACAAGGCGCAACTGCGAAGGCTTAACGTCGCAGAAGATGGGAATGACCTTCTTGTTGCACCCCAGAAGAAGGGCAAGCTCGTGGAGGCAAAAGTAGGACTCAGTGTAGCGTGGAGACAGAACCGCCACTCCGATCTTGCACTCCATAACGGCCCTATTGATTTTATCAAACAGTTTGTCCCCTGGCTTCATGGTCTTGTTGTCCAGGAAAGGGTTGAAGCCGTTCCTCTTCAGGTGGTCGTACATCAACGTTGCCACCGTCTTCTTCGTGTCCATGCTCCGGTGGTTCAGGAACACGTCACACGGCTCCACCACTCGCCGTGCCAGCTCCTGTGCTCGCTTTGGCTGGCTCAAAAACCTGCGTTGGAAGATGCTCATTGCCACGTTACGTTGCATGTTTGAGAAATAGGAATGGATCTGTGTGAGTGAATGAAAGTGGTGCTGTGTAGCTTGATGATTCAGCTGTTGTTGTTTCTTTGGTGGGGTTTTCTTTGTATTGCTTTTATGATGATAATGATATTGGTGTTCTCTTTTATAGGGGTCTGTAGCGAATTTTTTAATAATATACATTTCTCTTTCATCGACTTTGGTCTTTCGTTTAAAGTTCCTTGCGGGGTAGGAGGGATATTTTTTTCATTCTAGTTTTACCTTGGCCTTGGGGACATTTCACCTTGAACATCATGGTAGAAGTTCAAGGAAAAAAATTAGCTGCAGTTTTTGTTTTTTACTATATTTTCATACAGATGGTTTTTACCAGAAGATGAAAACCCTAACTTCTTCCAGTTAAAATCAAAGTTTTAGTGAAAAACAAAGTAACTATTTCATAAAGTATGGAAAAAAATTATCTACTCTACCAAACTGTTTTATCTTTGTAGATGTCACTGAGATAAAATTAAATTTTATCATTCAACCCCACCAACATGTTAAGATTTTGTATCTAAAATGTGGTCAAAACTAAAATGGTTGAGATTGAAAAATTTCGTAACGGTTATGTTGATTTTGACAGATGGGAGCAGCAGTAAATTGGACTCCCTCCTCTAGGTTCTATACTGAGAGGAGTATACCCCTTCAAACACGTTGTGGTCTTTATGTTTGTGGATCACTCATATGTGAACATTGAACATTATCATGAGACACGAATTAATCTTTTGAACGACAGAACAAGTACTTTGTCCTTATTATGGGTTGGAATATTGATGGGAACTGCATGAAACAAATGAAAAAGGCATGTATACCACTGTGTGCCATGTCCCCTAATTTTTTCTGCACATGTTCAAAGTAATTTCGTCTTGGCTGCGCCAGGAATTTTTTTTTCAATTTATTTTCTTTCTTGCTTTTGACCAACTTGTGCATCTGTGCAATAACATCTTGAATGGCTTCTTGATTAGTCAACCATATATTTGTGTCGATGGCTGAGCCTCTCACATGGAATAGTTGAAATGAAGCAAACTCTAGGGTGCTTCTTCCTTTGACTGTTTGAATAGACAATGTCAAGCCATGACTCATCACAACTATACATTCATTAAAATATTGTACATCAAAATAAACCTAGAAGCAAACCAATACTGTTTGAATTAACCAGAACTTTTGAACATGTTTTTATGTGTGGTTTCATAAGGCAAATTCATGTGAATTATATTCACACACCAGCATTTCAATGCAGCATATTCTACTTGGATACTGTGAATATTCCTTACAAAGACTTGACTTAGTTAATTTTTAAAAGGTAGTTCATTAATTAGCTTTGTTCCATTTCTACATAATTATCTGAATTAGACTTCAGAAGCTTTGTTAGTTAGACTGCAGTTTTTTTCCTGTAATTTTTCCTTCTCAATCCCTTCTAGCACAATCAATCTCAATTACTCACTAACTTAAATCAAATTCTAGTCCAAGATTAAGTTTAAAAAAAATATAAATATAAGTTTCTTTCTGCTCAATCTATCTGAAATTAACAAAGTATATTACCAGTATGGTTAATTGTGACAGTAGAGAAATTAAGGTGCATTTTAATTTCTATAACTAATATTGGCGAAGTTGAGATAGTAAAATTGTGTCGCGTGATAACTAACTATTTGAATTGTCTAAATTAAAGTTAGTTTACCAATTCATATGGACGCATCATACAAAATTTAAAGCGAATTATGGTACCATATAAGAAATTTTGGGACAAAGATCATTGAAGTGTATACATGGTCAATGTAAAACGGCATGAAGTACGTGTTCAAAAAGATCACATGAAACATGGATGTTAAAGTTCATAACCAGAAAAGTTTCTTTTTAAGTACGTTAATGATGTGTTACTGGTATTAAGTATTTATTAGTTTTGTTAATGACTAATTTCCTACCATCTTATTGAATCTCTTCAGTCGAATATGATTTTCCTTTTACAAAAACTCAAGTTTAAAACTTTCGAAAACATCTATGCTCCTCAACTAGAATAAGAAATCTTAATTTCTTTTAAGTTTAATTTGATTTAAGAGTCATTAATAAATAAAATAAATTAACAGAGAACATTGTTCAACATGCTCTGTTTATTCAAATATGTAAATAAATAGTTTAGTCTGAAATTTTTATACAACACTTTCTTTCTTTGCAACTGTATTTTCGTGTTCTTATTGTTGAGATTATACTTTCTATTAAATATAATTTTTAGCGGTAAAATTTCAACTTCTTTTTATATATGATCGAGATTCTATATCCATTAAAAATTAAACTAAATTATACTATATAAATAAATGTAAATTTCACTTTACAAATTAGTTTTATAGAATTATTAAAATTTATTTTTTAAATAAGATATCAAAGTCTCTTCGAAGTTATTACATCTATCATATCTTTTATTATCAAACAACTCACAAATTTAAATTTAATTGACAATATTAGTCCTTGGTCACGAGTATTAAAGTTTCTTTTGACATCATGCAATTGCATTTGTATTTTACTGAGTGGTAGCTGCACCCTACGTGACTTTCAATTTGGAATTGATTAGCCCATGTTTTTAAATCATTATTTGTTGTACGATGTTTTAAATAAAGTCAATACATTTTCACTCAAGAGGGAACTTTGTTTATTTACTAATTCAATTTAGTTTTCTTTCTTTGTTCCTTTGATTCTTCAATAAAATGAACATATTCTCGCAAATGCCTGTTACACGTTACCAGAGTCGCTTTGTTTATCAACTTAACCAGTTCCGTCATATGGTAAAGATTCTCCTCAAGTGCATTAATTATGTAATGTTTTCATAATAATAATTATAATAATAATTATAATAATAAATCATAAATAATAATAATAAAAATAACATGACCTAAATAAATTTTTCATCTTTTCTAAATTTGCGAATTCTAAATATGATTTTAAATATATCCCTTTTGGTTTTCGGATAGGGTAATTATTTCTATTTTAGTTCTTATATGATATTGATTTCCATTAATAGATAAATTACCAGTTAAATAAGGCATCAGCTGTCGAATATGATTAATACGTGCATTTTTTTCAATAATTTTTTTTGTATTTTGTCTTATAGTTCTTAATAAAACTTTTCTCATTTTTTTCTTACATAAAATTTTTATTTTTATTATCTTTTTATTTTTTATTAATCCTTTGATCGTTAATTTGCTAAGACCGTTGAAATAATACGAAAATAAAAATTCAAGAATCGATAAATAAAAACTAATGAAATGCAGAAATCGAGATAAAATCGCGTAATTCTTCACCATTATAAGAAGATTCAACAAGAAAGTTTTGAACCAATTAAATTATATTTTTATATAATTCATCGTTATTATTAATAAAAAAATAAAAAAATTAGTAATAAATTTAGAAACTAATAATAATAATATTATTATTATTATAATTATATTTTTTATATAATTAATTCAATATAATTAATTTATTAATATTTACAATTATATTATAATAAATTAAATATAATTAATTATATAATATATCATAATAATAATTATTATTAAAGTAATAATAAATTTAATAAAACTTTAAAATAATAATAAAATATAATAAAAATATTAATAATAAAATTCTAAAATAATAATAAAAATAAGATAACATAAAAATAAAATATTAATGATATTAATATAAAAAAATAAAAATAATAATTATAATAATAAAAACAGTAAAATTGAATATAATAATAATATAATAATTGTCATAGAAATAATAAAAATAAATTTATAAAATAGTAATATTATTAATAATAAAGTTCAATTTTTATTTTAATTTTAATTCAAAAGTAATTTATAATCTTATAATTTCATCAATTAAAAACTAATAATTTATTAATCACACTCAACAAATTAATTATATTTAATTTTAAATTAATTTTAACTACAATTTCATCTACTAAAAAAATATTTTATCAATCACACACATCATATTCCTCATAATTTTTTTATAAACTTTTACTCAAATCTCATTATCTTTCTCTTAATTTAACAATCTAACTTTTCATACATTTTCATCTCAAATAAATTCAAATACACTTTCTCAAATTCACTATCTAATCCAAACAAAACCTAAATGATCATGTGAAAGGCTCCATTAGAATAATAAATATATATCTATTAAATTATTTTATTTAGAGGAGAAAAAAATAATCAATATAATAAAAGTAATGTTATTTTCTTTTAGTTAGAGTTTAGATCACTTATTTGTTTCAGTCACCCATATTTGTAATCTCAGATCGGATGAAGATACGGTCACTCATTGGTCCAAAAAGCTCATCACTATCATGAAACAATCAAACAGCATATGAGATGAAACAATCAACTGTCATGGCCAAATTATTTGCAATACGATCAGAATTCTCACAGGCAGTGTCTTGGATCGATCAAATACCGCTTGAAAAATGGGCACAAGCATTTGATGGGGGCAAAAGGTTTGGCCATATGACAACAAACCTGGCAAAATGCACAAACTTTGTTTTGAGGGGTGCCTGATCACTTCCGATCTCTGCACTTGTGAAGACAACTTTTGAAACAATAAAAGATTGGTTTTTCAACGAGGCACAAAGGCTGACTGCATGTTATGAGCATGTCATATATATCCAGAAGATATTACTGCCATTGTACGGAAAAATGAACAACAATCTGTTATGTGCATGTTGAAAGATATGACCGCTAAAACTCTGAGTTTGATGTCAAGAAGATGGTCACTCCCCAATGATGCCGACCTATGTCTTTCACATTTAAATTAAATGAATGGTGGTGCGATTGTAGAGAATTTCAAGCTCTGAGACTACCTTGTGCATATGTCATGACAGCTTGTTCATATAATCATTTAAATTTTAGCATGTTTGTTGCCCTTGTCTACACTATTCACAACATTTTCAAGGCCTACGAGATACAGTTCCATCCAATTCAAAATCAAGATTATTAGTCTCCTTACACAGGTCCAAATCTTATACCCAATCCTGACTTGAGACTAAGCGAATCCGGAAGACCAATTACAACCATAATACATAACGAAATGGATGAGCCAATTTCAAATAGGCTAAAAAAATGTAGTTATTGTCGTAATGAGGATCACAATAAGGGAAATTGTCCCTATAAACAATAATTATTTTATGTAATTCATTACTTTAATTTAATCAGTTTAGTTACTTCCGCATCAAATATTTAATCATTTTATCATTATTATTTTTTTAAATCAAATTATTAATTTATTATTATTTTTATTTTTATTATAATCATTATATTATTTTTTTTAATTTAAAATAAATTTATATATCTTAATTTGATGAAGTTGTTTTTTTATATGTATAAATAGTTGATACTTTAATGATTAGAGTCTATGTTCATTTTGTGTTCCTGATAATTGAAAACATAATTGGTAGAGTGTCTCTTCATTTTGTGTCTTTCTAATAACTGAAAATGTTAATAGTAGTCCTGCAAGTGCAACTTGAATAGTTAATATTATATTATTAAATATTATTATTTTTTATTTATAAAAGTTATTATTATATTATTATTATAATAATCATTATTATTTTTATTATTTTAATTTAATTTGTATGGATTTAATTATAATTATTGTTTCAATAATTATTATTATCATTTAAATTAAATTTGTATGAATTTAATTAAAATTATTATTATTATTATTATTTAAAATAAATTTATATGAATTTAATTAAAGTTATTCTTATTCTTATTATTATCATTATATTATTTTGTTTTATTAAAATCAATTTGTATGACTTAATTTTTTTTGTTACAATTTTGTTAATTATTATTATTATTATTAATTTTTTGTTAATTGTTAAACATAACAAATATAGTCTCAACTAATTTAATTAAAAGATGATTGGAGATAGAGAAAGGATTTTCATTAATGTCTTTAATTGAAATTGTCAATATGTCACTTACATTTGACCAGTCTGAAATCATTTTTAAGTGAAAGAATTTATTAATTTCAATTCCTATCTAACTGGCAAAATCTGTTCATTTTGATAAATAATTTTGTTTTCTCATTTTGAACATTAATATAAAAAAGTACACCAAAATAGAAAAAAAAAATCAAAATTAACTATAAACACGTATTACTAAATACATGTTCCTAAGATATATAAAAAAAAAGTAAAGATATACAAATTGTGATGTTTTTGAGTCAGATTCAAAAATATATATCATCAACAAAGATAATGTCTTTAATGAAGTTGAAATACTTCATAAGCCAAAATTTTCAAAAATACACCTAATAATAGATGAAAGACTGAAAATGCTATTACTGAGATGAAGAGTGATAGAGTGTCTTACCTTCTACAGGCCGATGAGATAGATGATCATGTAAAAGAAGAGTTATTGATTCCGATAAAATATTTGATTTTACTTTTCCCTCTCAAGTTGAATAATTAAAAAGGCAGAATATAACTTACCTGTGAAGTGACATATGCCCCATGTTATTCCTACAGCAACCTACACATCTATTCATTTCAGGGTCCTCTCACACTGATATATAGTAATGACAGATGTTACATAAATACACTCAAAACTAACATATATATATATATATATTTTGCTTGTGTAGTGGTGTTGGTTAAAACTTTGTGTCATGTGGCAATGGCAAAGAAATTAAAAATTGCAGAGATGGACCCAGACCATCTTCATCATGGACAGCATGTCACAGTGTACACAGCAAATTAAGATGTGGTAAATCATTGTTTGAAAGACTTATGAGACCAAGCAGCATTAACTTTCTGTTTTAATTTTCACTATTTATTAGTTATTTGTGAACAAGGTATGTATGCAAACAAAAAGGCACAATTAACATGTTGATTTTGAGTTATTTATGAATTGCTTTGGTGGATCTAACTAACTATTAAGTGAACAAGATGAGTTGAGAATTTAAAATGCATTGGCCCCATATGAAGGTGATTTTCTATACTTATCTTTAATGGTTGCTTTTGATTTAATTACAAGGAAACATACACAGTCTGAAATAAGGCCTGCCAACTGCTGCAGTGGTCACAGGAAATAATTGATATTTAAATTTAGGACCATATACTCGATAAACTTTTATACCATGTGAAAATCATTATTAACCTTTTTATTTCTCTTTTCTTTTAAATACAATAATTAACTATATGACTTTATGGAAACAGGTTATTAATGAGTAAAGTTTTCAAAACTTCGTTTGTCATAAATTTAATATAAATTATTAATCATTTGATAACTCACTTTTATAAAAAATATAATTATTATGAAAATAAATTTTTATATTTATAAAGAAAAATAAAAGATAAAGAGTAAAATAGTAATTATCATTTGGATATAAAAATTTGTTGAATGATAAAATATCATGATCCCTAGCTATAAATGTTTAATAATCCCAAAATCTTTTGCTGCCTTTTTGAGAATAAATTTATCTTCCTGCAAGAAAACTATAGTGGGTTGAGAATTAATGGTGAAAAAGTTAAATTTGTCACTAATTCTTTGATTTTTTTTTTAATTGCCTGATCAATAATTAGTAAGTTGAATTGTGATTGTAGAAGTACATAAATTTTGATGAGATAAATTTGGGCGAATTATTATCATTGGATGAAGACATTGGAAACTTTTTTCATGAACAATTAGTAAAACACAATATATGGTTAACATTTTATATTTATCATAAAATTTACAAGAATAAAATATTACGTATGTCAAATTTAAATAAAAACATTAAAAAAATATGGATACTATTAAATATATTTATTGTTTGTTTATTACTATTTAGAATGGACTCAAAATCTTGTGAATATGGTATTACTTAAGAGGGAATTTTCAAATTCTTGTAATGCTAAAAACTTTTATGTTTTATATATTTTAAATAAATAAATGGATAACAGTAGACAAAAATAAATTTTAAATTTTTTATTACCATTTTATAATTAAAATTAAATTAAGATATAAAAAAGCCTCATGAGGTTAAAGAGAGTAAAACAAAAGCAATTCTCAATGATTAATATAATGACTGAAAAGTCACATTTAAAGAGGGCAAAAAATAGATATATTACTAAGTAACAGAGTAAAGAAAGTGGAAATTTTACATATAAATTTAGTTTGCATATTGAAAGACTATTACCTAATGATTGTGCCATCTACTGGTAGCTAGATTGGATTACTATAGCCCCTTTTATCCCTGCTACATTAAAATACATGAAGTTAGAGACTGTAACAGTGTTTTTTCAAGATTTGATAGAGCTAATATAAATATCAAATCAAGGGAAACTCCAAAAACAATAATAGTATCAATCAAATAACAATAATTATGGCCTACTTACTGTTAACACATGGTGAAGCAATCTGATAAGCATTTGATTTTGAGTGTTGGAAAGCTACTTACTAACTGACATTAAGCTGAAAAGTCATGGATTATTAGCAAAGCTATGATTGCAAATTTCTTTCCCTTTTTTTCTTGTATCAACCGATCCAACCACCATTACATAGCCCCAAGAGTGCCAATGTCATTGTCCTTAACTACTAAAAATAGGTACATTTTAATTATCCATGCATTCCCTAAAGCTTTTTGCATAAATATTTAGTCTTACAGTGACTCTTCCATTGGTGCTTTGACAGATAGAAAAATAGAACTGTTGTTATCTGTATAAGAGAAAAATGCTTTCCATTTAGCTAAAAATTAAAAAAAAAAAAATTATTGCTTTCAATTCTGAAACAGTTTTCAGTTCTTGTTTTTCTCTTCCTTAATCAACCAAAGCACGTAGGATCAAATGAAACAAAAAAGTAGAGATTTTTTTTTCTTTTGAAATCAGACAATTGTTTAATTTTGATGAGAAATAAAAAAGGACAAGTGTTTATCCTCATGTGAAAGTCCTTTTCTAGAAGTGCAAGAACACAACATTCTTTCCCATAACTTGTTTTGTCATCGTTATTGGTGAGCTTTGGTTATTATCTTTCTCAGATTTGTCGGTTTCCTTTGTTTTGGAGATGTACATTTGTTTGTACATAAACATAAAATTATAGACAGCTAGCTCCTTCCAATTTATTGAATCCAATCATTATGGCAACCCTTAGATAGCTCCTCTTCATCTCCTACCATTAACAATAATCAATTCTCATTTCTTCATTTTCAATGAATCAGTTTATTCATGTGCAGTTCCTAGTATTTAAACAAGTCTCGGGTTGAAGGCCAGCATTTCATTAGTACATAACTAAATATAATAAGATATCATTATTTACAGGCTTTATTGACTGAATCTATACTATTCTTATAGTATGATATAACTCTTCCATATTAATGCAAGTAGTCCCTCATGAAAATCTTGTGTTATTAAAACATAAATTAATCCAGCTACTTCATTCCAAACAATCATGCATACGAAAAAGATAAGTAATCAATCAAAATGCTGACTTGAATGTAAAAATTCATTCTGATTACATAGAAATTTATGTTTTTTTCAACTAACAGCTGCAAGTTTATCTGAATTAAATACATTCCTATTCTATTATAAAAACAAAATATCAGAATTGATCATAATTTAATTTTATCATAAAAATAAAATAATATATTAATATTAATTTCCTTTTAGGATTATTCTATTCATTTGAAAAAGTTTCACTAATTTGTCCAATCTAACATTGACATATTACAATGCATATACTCTTTAAAAATGAGTTGATTGATGCAGAACAGATAGATTGATGAAGATAATCCAAGAGCAGAAAAGGTTGGTCCGAATTATTACTGTTTGTTGGGAGCATGAGAATGTGATGTTGACAGATGAGTTCATGCCAAAAGGATACTTTTATTTATTTATTTATTTGTTTGTATTATTATTTTGTGGTTGGCACTTGGCATTGACAAGTATGAAGTGTGATGAGAAGAAGTGATCACAACCACTGTAATTATTCTTTGCTGCTCACTCACTCACACTTCTCCTGTGAATGACACCGACAACAATCTAAAGCAAACATGACATGGTCACACACAATTCTCTCTGTGCTCTCTTGGATCAAAAGCTAACCCAGAAAGCAAAATGGACCTCTTAACCACCCTCTACTCTATCTGCTTTCACCTTTCATCATCCTCCTTGCAAGTTCCAAGACTCGAACCACTCTCTTCACAATTCTCTTTCTAAAAGTACAACGTGCGAGTGTGTCTATGAGTGTGTACACGATAGCATCAGCATGTTCTGTTGGTCCCACGTTCCAAACTCAACAAAACCCCCCTCTTCCATTCCCACATTCTTCTCACTCACCCCATGTGCCTGTGCTCACCTCCCTCTTCTGAATTTTGTGTAAGAGGAGGGACTTCATAAGGTTAAGGATCCAAAGCTTTCATCTTTCAACCTCTCTCTCGTTTGGATCATCTTGCTCCTGCTATGGACCCAAGCACTCGTCTTGATCATGCCCTCTTTCAGCTCACTCCAACCAGAACCAGGTTCTTATGATTCACTGGTCATAGACACGTAAAAATTGTAGCACCAAATAGTTTTGACTTTGCTATTTCTTGTTTTGTATGTTGAAGGTGTGACCTTGTTGTTGCTGGTGGAGGTGTGACTGAAAGACTGGCTTCTGGGCTGTTAGAACCGTTTCTTTCTCACCTGAAGAGTGCCAAGGATCAGATTTCCAAAGGTGGCTATTCCATCACTCTGCGTCCACCTGGTGGATATGCTCCCTGGTTCACCAAAGCGACCCTCCAAAGGTTCTTTAGTTTCTTATTTTCGGTTCTACACTTCTACTCTTCCTTTTGGTTTGTAACCATTTGGGGGTTTGATAAATTGGATAGGAATGTTCTGAATGCAGAAAAATTTGAATTTTGGATCACACCATGGAACAAAGATTAGCCTCCTTTAATTACATATGTGTAGGTTGTAATCACGTAGAATGATTTTATAAGACCAATGTTGTTTGTCTGTTTTGGTTCGTTTTCAATAGGTTTGTTAGATTTATAAGCACTCCAGAAGTTCTAGAGAGGTTTGTGACAATAGAGAAAGAGATTGTGCAGATTGAAGAAGGGTCCATTCAGTCAAGTGAGAGGAGCAATTTGGTGGCAGAAGCAGAAGGTATGAATGGGAAATCTTATTGGAATTGAATACCCCAGAACATCTAGCTCGTTCTCAATTATTTTCCCCTACTATCATTTTTAATTAAACTTTCCTGTGGTAAATTCTTATTTTCTTTCATTAGTTCTGCAACTATTCAATTATAGATCATTACTTTTTCCTTCTGAGATTTGTGAATAGTATTAGATGCTAAATTACTTTGATTTTTGGTACGATCTTCTGTAAGAAAGACTGGCACATGAACCCGTGGGCATTATCATTAGCCACTTTTCTGAAGCCATAAACAGTTGTCATATATCTCTTTCTTCCCTTTCTACTAGTTTATCTTCCATTACCACTTTAAATAACAACTGGGGAAAGAGAAAAGGTATAAAGCAGGTTACTTAGCTGGAAATTTGCACTGTTTCTATTGTTGCAATAATGAAGGTAAATTAGAAAAAGAAAAAACAAATTGTTAGCTCCAACTTTATATTTGAGCTGGTATTAACAGGACACATTTTATCTGCAGATGGACGTGTCAGAAGGTCAACAACTTCCTCTAAGGTATGTAAATGTGACACTTGCTAATGTTTTCTTCAGTTTTGGTAAGATATTGAAACTATTGTGACCTGGTGTGTTTAGGTGAGAGATGAACAAGCTGGAACCAATGAAGATGGACATGAAGAAAACTCCAGGTATTGAATTTTTGGAGTTTTCCTTGTGTTGTCTTGTATGACATCTTTTTGTTCTTCAGGATGTATCTGATATACCTTATAATATTTTTTTCATCAATTTTCAATGAACAGAGTTCGCCTTCAACGTGTTCTAGATAATCGTAAAGCTATGCTTTGCAAAGAGCAAGCAATGGCCTATGCCCGCGCCCTAGTTGCAGGATTTTACCCGGAATCTGTGGATGATCTTATATGTTTTGCTGATGCATTTGGAGCTTCACGTTTAAGGTCAGCAAGCATACCACAAAATGTTCAAGGCACAAAATAAACGCCATTGATCAATTGAAACTCTTTACTTTGAATGGAAAAAAAAATATGATAGATAAAACCTTTACCTCACTTGAGTATAAATTCATTTGTACTTGCATTTTTGTTTTGGCATAGTAGTGGTTCACATCTTAGTATAGGATTATCGAATGAAGATTCAGTATTTCATTATTGCAAAGATCTTTGCTCTTTATGCCCCAGGAAACTTCCCATGTTTTGTTATTTAATATAATTTTGATGCATGTAGGGAAGCATGCATAAATTTCTTAGAGCTATGCAAACAAAAGAATGAAGACAAGCTCTGGATAGATGAGATTGCAGCCATGCAGGCATCTGCTCAGCGTGAATTGCCATATTTGAGGACATCTGGAATCATGCTTGCTGGTGAAGATGATACAAGCAGTAAATTAAATGGCTTAGTTGATCCCTCAATTTCTGAGTCAACGCCAAGTCATGCAAGTTTTGACGGCCAAGGTATCCTCATCCACTGCTAAGTGGTTCTGTATCTCAGTCTTTGCCTTCTTCTGAGTACAATAGTTCCAAAAAACAAATGTTTTCTGAGACCATTTGCCTTTAGCCATAGTCATCTTTGATAAAAAGTATATATCATTCTGTTAGTCTCACCACTGTTAGTCTATTTTCTTCATTGTTAAACTAAAAGGATGTATAGTTCTTTTTGAGAAAACTTAGATTTTATACATAAATTCCCTCTTATATGATGGATTGTGAGTGCCTCACCCTTGAGTGCTTGATTAGACTTCTGCAAATCTACTTGGAGTTTTCCTTAAAATGTACCTGAAACTAATGTTCTGAAACAAAGTCTATCAAATAATTAACTTAAATATTGTACAGGTAGATCCATAAGTTAGTTATTTGTTGATTATGAAAAATTGCAGATTATAGCTTGCCAACATCAGGTCAAACACCATCAACGGATGGAAGAGCTCAAATGCCAATGTCCTGGCCAAACCAAGTACCTCAGTACATGCACAGCTTTCAGGGTCATGCATTTCAACAAATGCCCCCATACCAAGGGTTCCTCTATCCTGGCATGCAGGTTCCTCCTTCATATTATCCAGGGAATATGCATTGGCCTCCAAATGTGGAAGACTCTCATATTGTTCATGACCGAGACAAGGATTACCATAAATCCTTATATAAGAAGAAGAAGAAGAAGAAACATTCTCAAGTAATGGAGCAGTCTGAAGAAGAAAGCTCAACAGCATCCTCTGACTCCAGTTATGAGAGTGATTCGGATAACCATTCAAGCCAAGGTAAGAAGCAATCTTCAAAAGAACATCAGTACAAAAAGAAGCATGGCAAGAAGTCCTCAAGGAAAGTAGTCATACGCAATATAAACTATATAACCTCTAATGGAGATGGTGAGAACGGTGGTGCCACAGAGGGGAGTTTGTCCAATGAGGATGAATTCATCAATGGAGATTCCCTGAAACAGCAGGTAGAGGAAGCTGTAGGATCATTCGAGAGAAGAGATAAGTCAAGCTCCCGTCACCATAAGAAACACCATAGTTCAAAACACCCTGGCATACTAAATGGTGATTCCAATGGCATAAAGGAGAATAACAACTGGGACGCTTTCCAGAATCTTCTTTTGAGAGATGATGATTCAGCTATGGATGCAGAAGAACAACCTATGAAGTTTCAGGAGGAATATATTGTCAATAAGAAGTTTGAGAACGGAAGGTCAAATGATTCCTTTGTTGTGACAGAGAGGGAACTCAACAGTGAGAATAAAAACCGTGTTGATAACTTTAAGGAGGGAAAAGATGCACCTTCATTGATGAAGAAAAGTAATAGCACAGATGCAGAGATGCTGTTTTCTCGGAGAAATGACGAAGCGGGTAGCTATTCCATGTCCACTTTGTCTGGCAATGACCAAGCATCTTCCCTCACTAAACGCCACAAAGAAGAGGATTGGTTCATTATCAATCAGTCTGATAAACCAAGAAATGAGGATCAGAACCGAGATTTCAGCATGTATAGTGGCGTTGCTACATCACCAACTACTGATTCACTTCTCTTAGGGAAAAACAAGAAAGAAATTATGACTGATGATTCTTTTATGATTCAAGCTCGACCATCAGAAGATCAATTCAATTCTCAGTCAGCAGCTGATCTAAGTTTGGTTTCAGACATTGTTGGGGCTACTGAATTCATGAGCACCACACAAGAAGGTTTACACAATAAGACTGAGACCTTAAATTCCCATGAGCCCCAGGACCTCTTCATGGTTCTTGATCGTGATTCAGCGGCAGAGCAAAGTGTGGCTCCCTGGAGCATGGAAATGGATTTTGAGAATAACATTTCTTCAAATGAAGCTAATAGAAAGCTTTCTGAAGTTGAAACAGATCAAAATCATCCATCTAATAATGAGGGTACTGATACAAAAACTCCTGGAGTGAAAAATGGAAAAGTTGCAAGTAAAGATGCAAAGTCTAAGGCTATAAATGCATCTCTTGGTAAAAGCAAATCTGATATCACATCAAGAAGCAAATCATCCCCAGGAACCAGAACTAGAGTTGTAAAGAGCAAATCTGAGAAGGTAAAATATAGGAACTGTCTTGTCTCTACCAATTTCCTTGAAAGGTTAAGTAAAATAAAGAGGAATATATTAGACATAACTTCTCCTTTGGGATACTTAATAGCTTCTGTTAGATTCAGAACCAACCAAAAGGTAGTTTGGCAAAATTCTTGCTTAGCCTAAGCAGTTTACTATGTGGACTTAAAACTATAAGATAATTGTGCAGATCCCATTTAAAGTGTTGATTTTTATCAAATATTAATTTGATTTGCTGAATGAGCTCAAAAAATCAGACTCAATTAGGGGGGTCTTGAACTAAAAGTTAGTACAATATTAATTATGTAACGAACATTACCTATCCCTACATGAAACCTAGATTTTGATAGTTCAGTTTGATGTTAATATAGGATGTCTAGAGTCTGGATTGTTTTGGAATTGTCCCCTGAGTGAATTCATTTGGGTTCACCCACATTCATAAATCAAACTGTAAGTGATTTTATTAATTTAGATGTGTCTTAACTTTTCAATCGTTTTGAAATTTCATTAAATTGGAATTTGCCTCCACTTACTTTATACTCCATGCGTTGATAAATCAAACTGTAAGTTATTTTGTACGAATTTCAAATGTGTAGTGAGCTTCCAACTGTTTTGAAACTTCATTGAATTGAACTGCTTCCTGTTTATGTTCACGAAGCAGAAATTTCTTGTTCAATTCTTTCATTACATGACTCAGAAAACGCACTTTCTGCTGTGCCAAATATGCATGGAAAGTTCCTTGATTATCTGGATTAGGAAAAAGTAACACTTTCTATTGTGTGAAATACATATGAGATGGGTACTTCTCTTAATATTTTCTATGGAAGTATCATCATAAGTGATTGCAGTACCTCATTTTCTTACTGATCTTTTATTCGTAGGAGGAGGAAAATAGAAAGAAAAAGGAGGATTTGATGATTCAGCGGCAGAAAAGAATTACTGAAAGAAGTGCTTCTAAGAAGACTGGAACTGAAACCAAGACTTCCTTGACTTCTGCAAAGAAAGGGAATCCTAAGATACATCCATCCAATGAGGAGACTAAGAAATTGATCAAACCAGTCCTCAGGAATTCCACCATTGAACGCCTTGCAGCTGCACGAGTAAGTCAGCCAAAGGTTTCACCAAGTCAAGCAAAACCTGGACCAACCAAGAAACCACCCTTGAAGGCAAATGGTGTACCTTTGCAGAAGACTACTACCGCAGAAAAGAAGAAGCAGGGCTCAAAAGAAGTCAAATCTTCAAGTCAAAAACAAGACACAAAGAAAACAAATGGAGATGTTCTTGCCTCCACTAAGGACAAGGCTAAGAATGAAATGGAAGAAGTCTCAGTTGCATTGCCTGTGAACTCTGGTGATGCACAATCTGTTGAACCAAATAACAGTAATCATGATTTGAATGATAATGCAGAGCCAATCAAGACATCATCAGAGAAAAATGCAACATATTTGATTTCAGAAAGAGAGCATGTGGCTGGAAATGTTGGCCATGTTAAGGTGGACTCAGCTTTGCCAAATCACGATCACGCAATGCAAAGAGGTGAAGAAGTGTCAAACAAGTTATCTCAACTTCGAGGTGATAACAAACCTCTACATATTACTGATGCTATCACAAATCTTACGGCTGCATTACCCAGCAAACCCGTTACAGTTTCTGCTGTGAACTCAAAGATTAATCAAGAAATAGATGAAAGTAATGCTACCATGCCTAATGTCACCGAGAAACATATTTCTACCCCTCCACCACCCAGTAACCAATTGATGTCAGAACCAGTCCACTCCAGGAAAAAATGGAACACTGATGAGGAAACTTCAAAACCAGCAAAAGGATTTCGTAAGCTTCTATTCTTTGGAAGAAGGAGCTGAAGCATCCTGGTGCATTGGTACAGTGCAAATTGGTTCATGATAATTCTCTGAAATGCTTTTGATTGTTCAATATTTCAAGAAGAGTTCACTTTGTCCATTCTTTTGCTCAACAGAAAGTGTTTGACACATTGAATTATTTGTTGTTTTGAACATGCCTATGACATGTGGAAGATTGTAGATAGTTTCCAGCTTGCCACACGTGATAATAGCATGGAATTGGGAGTTGCGGTCATATTAGAGATCCATGATGTAAATTATCTGAATATGGTGTCGTTTCCTAAGGAAGAGTTTCACAGGTAAATAAATTTTCCATGTTGGAACTTGGAACACTATATAAGGCTTGTCTTGTTCAATGTCATTTGATGCCAGGAACCTGTTTATTTGTATTGCAAATCTTGAAAGTTATAATGTTTGGTGTGTATTGCTTTCATAATATTTCATATTGCAATTATGTGTCACAACAATGAGTTTTATTTTTTTTTTTTGTTCATTTGTCCCTTTGGAGGTTCAATGAATGTTAAATTGTTGTAGCATAGTTCTGAAGTTATGAGAAGGAGAAATAGCAGTGTAATGCAATTGATGCAAAGAGACAGCAGAACCAAAAGGAGAAAAAAAATAGATGGTAGTAACAATGTACCAACATAAATAGCCATAAATATGATGGTGATGTGTAAGACAAGACCATGAACAGTGCTTAGCTGTGCAAAGGAGTGTAGAGTAATTTTGTCACTTACATTGGCATATGCATGCTGCATTGGCAAAGAATCCTCACATGAAGAAACTAGGAGGTTTTCTTATGTTCAGGGAGTAAAAAATAATACAAAATTAAATAAAATAAAAAATAAAGATAAATCATGTTTTAAAATAAATTTTTTGAAGAAGTAATCACATTTTTTTCTAATAAAAATGTTTTTAAGACAACTTCATTTTTATCTTTCTAAAAAAATTAATAAAAGCAGTGTAAAAAAATATTAAAATCAAGTTTTAAAACATGATTTTAATCATAAATAAATAAATTAAAGTTGTGTTTTAAAATATAAATTTTATCATTTTAAAGAAATAAATTTGCATTTTAAAACATAACATTTTATTAAGAGTACTTTTAAAACACGATTGTTTATAGTCCATAATTTATTTTTAATCTATCTTTTTGTTTAAAATGAAACATTATCCTAAAACATCTAACACAGCTAAAACTTATATATATATATATATATATATATATATATATATATATATATATATATATATCACATTATAAACAATTTTACTTCTTACTAACATTTATATATCATTAAAAATTTAATCAAAACATATAATATAAAATATTCTTTTATTATTTTAGTTCATTTTACACTATTTCTTCACTTGCTACAATATTTCCTACGGAATTACCACGTATATGTACATATTAAAATTATATACGTATATTTTCACAATTCATAAAATTCATTCACATATCATCCATACACTTTCATAAAACTTATTTAATGCATTCAAATAAATATATATATATATATATATATATAAAAGTGTCTAACTTTAATAAATAAAATAAAATCTCGTTCCGAATCTCAAATTTAATACATAAGGTAAACATAATATTCCTTTCCTTAAGATAATTATGTTTACAACACTATCATATGTCATGTCACAACATAATTATTATATACATTTCAACTCAATTCATATTTCATTATATAACAACATTTCAAATTTTACATCTTACGTGTACACTGTTAATAAAAAAATAACGCATACACTCACATATCAATCTTATTATTCAAAACCATATATTTCAACGTACAAATAAATATTAATAAATTTTAATTCACCAATCATCATAATAAAATAATATTAAAGTATAATAGTTTGATAATATAACAATTTACTAAAATGTAAAAATTTTAAACATTTAAAAACAAGTTATTTAAAGTATAGAAAACATTGTCTTTGCTTAACTAGTAGTCTTACTCCCTTAACAAATTAAGCACGTGTTAAAATTTGTTCAACCACCAGCTCTGCTTGCTTTGCAACATATCCAGTTACATCCATAATTTATATCATGTACCTTAAGGTGTTGTCGAATTATAACTAGTTTTTTCTATATGCTTAACTAAATTTGATATCTTAACATGTATATAAAATACTTATATCAATAATCTAAACACATAATTATGTCTTCATAGTAACAAAAATTCATCAATACCCAAAAATCTCACATTCAAAGTCTTACCTTCATCAACCCTTCTCATAAAACTAACTCAAAAAAAAATATATAACTAAGAAAAAATTATTCAAAAATAACTCAGACAAAAGTGTTCCACTTCCCAGGAGTATCTCTAAGGTGGATTTATTAAAAGATGAATAAATGTTAAAGTAAAAGTCCAACAACCCCATAGTTTGATTAAGTACTTGTTACAACAAAGTAAGAAACATGAAAAAACCTTATTTGATTGTATTTTTAAAAAGAGCAGATCGTGTAATACATAAGTGCTTCGTCTGACATACAATACAGCACCTTGAAGTTTTTCACTTCGTCCAATAAGTGAAATATTCACCTGTCCATAAGTACACACAGATCTTAAGTTTACATTGTACTTAACGAAAACATTCTCTATGCTTACTATTGTGTTACAAGAAATTTATTCATCTTCTATCTACCCAAATGATTACATCAAGATCTCTTGGAATACGAGATAAAGTTATCTTTATTTCAATGACACAAGTTTGCATAAACTCTTGTTCAACTATATACTTTGAACAATCATTATTTTTTTACTTCATTTTGAATAAAAGGTTATCTAACCTAAAGAGATAAGTGTTGCCAGTTATCACCATGTCATTTGAAGAGGAGATTAACATCCATTACTTCATTTTGAGTAAAAATTTAACTAACCTAAAAAGATAAGTGTTGTCAGTTATCATTATGTCATTTGAAAAGGAGATTAATATTCAATACTGCACATAGCGTATTTAATGCATCTTTAAGTCCTCTTATGAGACAAAAAAAAAGAAGTAATATGAATTTAAAAGCTCTTTTAAAGATAAAAAAAGGAATTAGCAACGAATCTTTCTTCCAAGCTATATACAAAGCTATCATCTCAAGACGAAGAAGAATACATAAAAGTGATCAATCGATAAGTGTCAAATCAAAATCTTTTTATAACCTTAGAAGTTTTTATAGAAGAACAACATTGTCTTTCTATAGTAAACTAGAAGTGGGTGCATATATTTGTATACATCATAAGGCGCTAACACTTTCTAGTGTGCAAAATCTTGTGATTTTTATTATAGCATTTTTATACAAACTTTGTTTGTTTAGTCAGGATTGGATGTTGTCTAAATAATGCTTAGTGGGTTAATCACAAGTGGTTGAAGTCCAAACAATATTCGGTATTTAACCAATAATAGATAAGTTTCAAACAATGTTTGTGTTTTTAGCCAAAAATAGTTATTGTCCAAATAATATTATGTATTATCTAATAGTATTTATTATCTAAAAAATACTTAGTGTTTAATTAAAGTACCTGCATTCTAAACAATAGTTAAAATTCTTAGTTAAAAGTGGTTAAATGTGAAAAGAAATTTATGAACACCAATGTTTTTTTTTTTAGAATAATAGAAAGCTAAAAACTTTTATCAAAGTTGTTGGTTGGATCTTGATGGAGATGTATTGTATTTATTAGTAGAAAATAATAATTTTGTTTAAAATAGAATAACTACAATAACTCTTCACTTTAAAAGTAAGGTTTAAAACATTAATCAGAACAAATATATCTACCCATAGAATTAACTGTCTATACAAATAAAATAGGTTTTTTTTTTTTACATTAGTGTCCAAAATAGGAAAAAAAAATATTTACCAAAATTGGCAAATAATTCTGTCAGCTAGATAGGATTTCAAATTAATAAATCCTTCCACCTAGGCATGATTTCAGGCTGGTCAAATATAAGTGACATGCTGAAGATTTCAATTAAAGATATTAATTAAAATTGTTTCTCTCTCTGTAATCATCTTTATTTATTTCACATTTGTTACGTTTAACCATTAACAAAAAATAATAATAATAATTACATAATAATAATTAACAAAACAAAAAATTAAGACATACAAATTTATTTTAAATTAAAACAAAATAATAGAATGATAATAATAATAAGAATAAGTTACAGTTGCAGGTCACTACTATTAACATTTTCAGTTATCAGAAAGACAAAATGAACAGATACTCTAACCATTACAGTATTGTTAGAATATAACTATCATTATTATTATTATTATTTCTTAGAAAATAATTATTATTATTATCATTATTATCCCTAAATATTATTATTATTATTATTATTTTAATTTACTTTGTATGAATTTAATTAAAATTATTATTATCATTATTATTTAAATTAAATTCATATGGATTTAATTAAAATTATTCTTATTCTTATTATTATCATTATATTATTTTGTTTTAATTTAAAATAAATTTGTATGCTTAAATTGTTTTTGTTACCGTTTTGTTAATTATTATTATTATTATTATTATTATTATTATTATTATTATTATGTAATTATTATTATTATTTTTTTGTTAATTGTTAACAAACATAGTGTCAAACAATTAAAATATTATTGGAGAGAGAAAAACTATTTTAATTAATATATTTAATTGAATTGATCAACATGTCACTTATAATTGACAAACCTGAAATCATGTATAGGTGGAAGAGTTCATTAATTTGAAATCCTATCTAGTTAGCAGATTTGTCCATTTTGATAAATAATTTCCTTTTGTCCATTTTAGATATTAATGTAAAAAAGTAGAGAAAAAAGCCAATAAAATAATGTTAAGATTAAAATTATTTTTGTAAATTATATTAATATTTCCAATAAAATTATTTTCGTTTTCAACAATTATCTCTTTTCTATGTATTAAAGAGTTGCACGTGGTTAATATTCAAGGTTCAGAGAATTAATAATTTTTTTATAAAAAAAAAAAAAAAAAAAAAAAAAAAACTCATTTGATATACTTTGACTTTGATCATTTTAAACTTTAAGACTTGAGACTTGTCCATGATCATTTTTTTAAATCTGTTTTGTAAATATTCTCTACATGAAGGATGAATAAAAGTTTTACATTAACTATTTTTTATAATGTAATCAAATGCCCTTATTGTAGTTGCAATAATTCAAACAATATACAAGTATAAGTTCAATCTATAGAGATAATGTAACACTTATATATGAGTACGAGCTAAGGATTTATGCTAATATAATTTATTTTATATTCTATCATAATTAAGATGAAAAATAATCATTTCTAGAATAATCAAAACCTCAATCGAGACAGGCTTGCAGTAGATCTAATAAATCTAACTTAAAAGTTACAAATTATTAATATAATCAATAGAAGTGTTAGGAGTGTTATTAAGTTGAGTTGGATAGTATTTGAATAAATCTATTATCCAGCCTATTTAGAAAATATTCGGATGAGTTAACTTGGATTTTTATATTTTTTTAATGTTAAAATCAATTCAAGCTAATGTAGTGTCGGATGAATTGGATTGATTGAAGATAATTGGATTAAGATTTTGAAAAACTTTCTTAAAATTTATAATTTTTAAGTAACAATTTAATTAAAAAATAATATAATCTTTAAAAAATTAATTCAAGACTTAAGTTAATAAGTCAAGTTATTGGGAACTTTATCTAAATTAATTAAAGACATAAAAAATAAAAATATAATTTATTTAGAATACATGTAAAAAATGGTCTCACATCACCATTCATACTAAATTTTTCTCCCAACTCTTATTATAAAATGAGTTAATTTAGATTAGGTTTGGTTTGACCCAACTGTAAATAAAACTTAATTAGATTTCGTTAGATAAGTTAAGTTATTGAGTAATTGATCCAATAAATACTTATAATAATCAAAGTAACATAATAGATTTTAAATTAAGATAATTATTTTTTTATAATTTAATCAAGTGATGTATTTATTTAATATAAATAATTTAATTATATATATATATATATATATATATATATATATATTATTTTTTATTTAATAATTTACTTCTTACGTTTTCATTTAATTAAAAATAATTATAATTTATTTGTATCCTATAATTTATTTTTATATATTAATTTTATATTATAATATCGTGAATCATCGTAAAATATATTTTAATTTATTATAAAATTTAAAATATAATATTGAATGTAAATTATTGAATGAAAATAAAAATAAAAAATATAGTTATATAATTTATATTAAACCATAAATATATTACTTAATTAAATTATGTTCTTAAAAAATCTAATTATCTTAATTTAAAATATTTTTTATTATCTTAATTGTGTTAATTAATATTTAAAAAAAAACAAGTTAAACTAATTATAATTAATGTTGAGAACTAAAAATAATAATTAAAAAATGATAGAGATTTGAAACAAACAAATATTTTTACAATAATTAAAAACAAACAAAGACGGACCAATATTTCCAGAGAATAACAAGATATTTAATTCTTTTACAGACTAAAAAAATAAGAAATGTTACCTGAGAGAGAGTCTATTATAATTTTAAAGTAATTTGCTTTTAAAATTTCCCTCACAAAGTTAATTAAAATAATTTTTTTCCTTAAAATTAGAGAAATTGAACAATTATCTCAATGGTTGAAAAAGAAACCGGTGTTAACTTTATGCATCAGTAAATCAAAATGTAGTTATTAGTTCTGCATGTTTACATTTTTTTTTTTTCCGATAAAAGTATTTCTTTGATAAAATAATTATTTATCAGTGAATTTTATATGCATGGATAAAATTATTTTAAAAAATAGTTTACTGCTTTGTTGTTTTTTTTTTCGTTTCTTGGTTATAATGACTTATAAATAGTTTAGTATTAACGTTTTCTTTACTTTTTTTACTTTTTCATTTTCTTTTTTTATTTTGGAAAACCTTATTGGTTAATTCTAACCAACCCCAATATTTTCTAAGTAGGTTTAGTTTGATTGGAGACCTAATAAAAAATATAAACTAATATAAACCCAAGTATGAACTGATCATGATCATAATATAAGATTAGGAATATTACACTCTTCAATAGAAACCTACATAACTATACCTACATTATGTCTAGATTTTTTTCTCTATTTCATCATATATTATTGTGATATGTATCAATCTATTTTCTTCTCTCTGTTTCATCTTTCACATGGTATAAATACTATAAATATTTTTTTCATCTATAAATAGACAAAATTAGATGTGAGTAACATTCTTGTTGTATATAGAAAGAAAAAATTACTAAGAGAATAAATGAAATAATAATTATTGATTAAAAATAATGAATGAAATTATGATTAATTTTTTTATTAATATTTTTAGTAATTAATATTCCTAATACATAGTAATTTTGAGTGTTTCTTAATTATTTTCTTAAATAAATTAAAGGCACCCACACAAACCCAGTGGTGTTCTGGTTCTTCTTTTTCATGGAAGGAATAAGAGATTTATTTTTCTTAAAAGAGAAAGCTTGTTAACTTTTTGTATGTCTTGGAATAGAATCATCTATTCTGATAAACTGTCCTTCTGTTCCACCGTTTCATCTATTCCTTCACTGTTACGTAATTCTCTTCCGATACTACCCTCACCGACAATCACCCTTCACCCTTACATGTTGTTAAATTACCATTTTACCCCTTATTCAATTCTTCAACCACTGTCGGTTTCTTACCCAACTCCACCAACCTGATTAAAGGGTGGCAATGCCCCATTTCCAGTTTATTTATTACACTTTAATATTCAATCTCAATTAACAGTTATAGCATTTTATAAAAAAAATTAGCAATTATAACAAGAGCATTGAACTAAATCTTGCAAATTTATTCTATTTAGAAAAACTATTAAGTTGAAAAAAGTAGATTTCTTATAATATATCATCAAATTTTGAATTAAAAATAATATATATATATATATATAGTTTTTAATTTTTATTATTCTTATATAAAAAAACAATTTAAATACACGTTTAACCTTCCTAGACAACAAAATGATGATAAAAATTATTAATCTAATTTTAATGATCTTATTTCAAAAAGCTTGAAATGAGAAATTTATTATTATAAAAAAATAACCACATTATATTAATGTGTGATTAAACAATGATTTAAAAACTTATTATAACTAAATTCATATAATTTTTTTATACATTGAACTAATTAAAAATTACATTAAAATACATTTTAACAGAATTGTTAAAACAAAATAGTTATATCATACATAAAAATTTATGACTAGATAATAATACAAAATAATTATATTTGTAATCCCTTCAAATTAAATTTGTAATATAGAGGCATTAATTCATTCTTTGTATTCCATATTCTTCTATTCTATGAACTTACACCATAGCATTTTTATTAATACCACATTGTGTTTATAAGTATACATAAGCAACTAACTAATGGGGTTATTTTGTCCAAATTAAATGTGCATCACCCTTTAATAAGATAAAAAAAAAAAGTTTATAATCTTTCCTAAGCAATCCTATGATTTGGTGAGTGATCTTTGTATTAGCAGGTAAAACACCTATTTTCATATATTAGTCAACTGATGCAACGTCCTTTTCTTTTTTTTATATTATTATTTTCCACGCCATTTTTTAATTGTTAAGTATCTTTTTTTAATATTTTTATGGTAATTTTTGCTGCTTAATTTGCACTGTCAAGGAATCCAGCTTGCCTTATAGTTGCCAAGGGTAGTGAAGAGGCATCAGAACACAGCACAGAGAGAGAGAAAGAGCAAATTCAGCATTGTTCTGTTCTTCACCAACATTCTCTGCTCACATCCATGGCTTCCAAGCTCTTACTCATTACCGTCTTCGTTTTTGACTTGATTGCTTTTGGACTGGCCGTGGCAGCTGAGCAGAGAAGAAGCACAGTGAGTTTTTACGTTTCAATTCACTTTTTTTTTCTCTAAATCCGAAGTAAAAACCTGGGTGTGAGTTCATAGATGTTTTTTATTTATGGGTTTGAGAAGAATAGAGTGATCAATTAATGGGTAAACTCAAAAAGATCAATTTTTTTTCTGTCTTTCTTGATTGTGGGTGAAACGAGAAAATGTGGGCAAAGCTTGAATCTTGTATATTTCTATGTATGAACTAAAGTTTGGAAATTTGAAATTGGGTTTATCACATGTTAGCATAAAGGCTTCAAAGAACCTTACTCTTACTGTTAGCGTTCCTATTTTTATTTATTTTTTCTGATTTGGGCTTACCCAGATCTATTTACGGTTAAAAGTGTGATCTTTCTTTTAAAATTGTCGTCAATGTGATAAGAATAAATTTTTCGAAAGATTATATGTAATTGTGCTGTTGGCATATCATGATATGCCAAATCTTGAACTTTTTCTCCCTTGGGTGAAGTTCTTCATTTATGTGATTGGTTTTGTGATTTCTCTGGTTATGTTTGTGAATAGAGATCCAGATCTGTATATACATTTTACTGTCGGTGCTTGTATGCAAGAGAAAATGTTCTGTGATGTGAAGCCTCAGATCTCTCCTTTTTTCTTTCTTTTTAACCTTAACATGTATCAAATTTAGGCAAATAGTTCATTGGAATTGTGTAATTGAAATTCCACTATGAACATTGTGAATCTGTTTTTCGTTAAAGGTGCCGTATGTTTTGCATATTCATATGATCAGTTATGAATTTATGACTACTTAGCTAACTCAGGTGTTTCCCTAATGGATAGTGGCAACTAATGCATGCTTACAGAACTAAGCATTCAAGGGTTTTCTTTTTTTTCAACCCTGGTTGGTGTAACTCGTGGTTCAAGTGAAGAATGTTTAGTTATACAAAACCAAAGACTGGTTTAGTTTTCAAAATTTTCACCAACTGATTGTGAAAATGTAATGGCAATTAGTGAGGAGATATATGATCATAATTCTTCATGTGGAAAAAAATTTAGTTGCTGTTTGCTCCATGGTACATTTATGGATTTGAGGTTTGAACCTATGATGCAATCTTTTGAGTTTTAACCTTTTTATCTCCTACTTAACAAAACATTTATCTTTGTTTGAATTGGCAGGCTAAGATTGTGCCGGACAACGAAGGGAATTATAGTTACTGTGTGTATAACTCCGATATAGCTACTGGCTATGGGGTGGGAGCATTTTTGTTCCTCTTGGTTAGTCAAGTCCTGATAATGGTGGCAAGCCGATGCTTCTGTTGTGGGAAGCCTCTAAACCCTGGAGGCTCAAGGGCTTGTGCAATTGTCCTCTTCATAATCTGCTGGTATGTTATCATTCTTCAAAGAACTAACACTGTTAAGACGTTTTTATATCCTGCAAATATGATTAACTTCATATAATTTCCATAGTTGATACATCATAAGAAACTGAATTTATCTTATTTTGGTATTTAAGTCTTTAACTGATAGCATTTGTTGGGAACTGTCTCCTTCAGGGTGTTTTTCATTATAGCTGAGGCATGCTTGTTGGCTGGATCAGTGGAAAATGCCTACCACACCAAGTACAGGTACATGATCTTTGGGGACAAAAGCCCTTCTTGTGAAACAGTTAGGAAGGGAGTGTTTGCTGCTGGTGCTGCTTTTGTTTTCTTCAGTGCCATTATTTCTGAATTCTACTATATCAACTACTCAAGTGCCAGGGAAAGCTTCCAACCTTATGGTGGTGGTGAGACTGGTGTAGGTATGGGAACCTACAAATGAGGTTGTTAGTTAAGAATTTTAGAGCCTACATTTAGGTGTGACTATACCTGGAGTCTGGATTCTGCAGCACATTTCCTGGATTTTGTGGCATTTGTTGTATTTACAGTTTAGCTACTTTACTAGAATGAATGTATAAGTTGTATCTTACTAATTTTTTGTTGTTACCTGTTGTGCTATGTTATTATGGGTGACTCATTCATTGCCTCTTTACATTTTTGGAGTTCTTTGTCATGTATACATATCAACAAGAGAAATAATTTCATGATTTATATTGTTTCTGCACACTTGCAAATTGTAGTCCTTTCATTCAAATGTTAGTAGCTTCATGGTAGAATCAACTTCCTAAATATTTTTGGTAGTTTATGATGTGATGAATTTCATACATTTGGCAGTTTAGAGAACCTTGTACATTTACATGCATGAGGCAGCTGCTGCAGCCTGCAAGTTTCAGTTTATAGCATGTGCTACTATTGCCGTGTTGAAATTTCTTCATAAGTATTTCAAATGGTTTTGGTTCCACATCGTTTGGTTTTAATTACTTTCTACTAGAGCCTTCAAACAAAGATATAGCCATATCATGCCTTTTTGTTTTATAATTTCCAAGTTTTTTTTTTCTCTTACGGTCATTTTTTTTTCTTAGCTATTAAATTTAAATCTTTCAAACATATCTTAAATTTAAAGAAAGCCAATAAGTGATAAACAAAAATTTAATATAAAATAAAATTATATATCAATAAAAAAAGTTAAAATATGCTAATTGTAACAAAAGGTACGAGATGCATATCGGGTACAAAATACAATATGATTTTAAGAGTACTCATGCTTCATAAAAGCAACAACAAAATCATAAACTTTGGTTTTGTTTTAATCTTGTATTTATACCTAAATTAGTATTGTGGTAAAAATAATAAATAAATATATTTGTGCCTTAGTTTTTCTCTTAGCAAATGGAATTATCAAAGAACGAACTTAATAATATTGACAAACAAATTATTCAATTTAAGTAAATAATGTTAGTGTGTCTCTCAAAACCCTAGCGAAAGTCCTCACTGTATGTCCTGCCTTCTTTAGTTTCTTGTACATTTTTAAAGCCCAATGTGTGTTACACATTAATGATAAATGAGTAACTCTCAATATATATATATATATATATATATAT
>Ga0209700_103527_pt1 | contig 29814 bp, 8 predicted proteins | sample SiratroredBW_FD_187528 | JGI IMG/M metagenome (GOLD analysis project Ga0209700, IMG submission 187528) | Root nodule microbial communities of legume samples collected from California, USA - Siratro red BW (SPAdes) (version 2) | ecosystem: Host-associated > Plants > Roots > Nodule | place: USA...
CTTGAGTTGAAATGAGACTTGACTACTTACTTTTTCTATAAATACGCGTTTTTAGTTTAATAATATAATAATCAAGTGCTCATTCCACTTCTACCATTTCACTCAAATGACAGATTTTCTAGGTTGTTACAGTAACTATTCACCTTAAAATACTTTTCCAAAATTTTATTTTGTATTTCAACTTCATATCAGAAAATACTTTTAAAGGGACGGTTCTTATGATATAGAACTATTTTTTCAGTCATTAAAAAAAATATAAATGAAAATTACAAAGGATGCTTCAACCTTCAATCATTTTATGAGTAAAAAAGTTCAAATTTGTACATAGACTTCAATTAACTTCAATAAATACAAGTGAATCTTATATACCATTTACAATAACGCTAATACATCGTCAATAACCAAAATAATACAAACTTCCAAAAGATTATACAATCCATGTACAAAAATAATATAGAATTAAGTTTACCAACTATTAGCTTTGGTTGAAAATTAAACAAAAAACAGTTATTGACCAACTTTAAATTCTTTCCTCGATATTATATTAATATAATGAAAGTGTTTGAATTTCTCCTAGTAGTAGTCTTTGTGCTTCTTATATGCGTATAAGTGAAGCTTCTCAAGTTGTTGCAATTGAAGTCTTTTATTCAAGTTTGATTTGTCAAATACTAAGTTGTAATTTTGTACTACAAAATATGTTTGGTGCTCAACCTCCATAGGTATCCTATTAATTCATGTTCAATATGTTATCCTATGAACCTAAATGGCATTTTCCAAAACTTGCTCCAATCTTTCTTGTTCGGGTGAAACATTTTGTAATATTCGTTTGATTGTTAAAAGCTTTGGGTTGTCCGGTTGTCCATTAGTTTAGTGATGATAAGTTATAAAAATTGTATGCACAACTTTATCCTTGTAAGGTAAAGTTTGCATGATGTTATTACAAAAATAATAACATAAAAACTTGAATAAGACAACAAAAAGGATAGGAATTGACATATAGAAAGTAGAAGCAAAAAAGAAAAGATGAGAAGGGTATGAGAAAATAGAGAATTTTGTGCCACTTATAGAAAAGGAAGAGGACTCTGTGTTTTTTTCAAGATAAGCTTCACGTGTTGAATCATCATTTAACTCCTAAAAATAAGATAAGACTTCAAAGAAGACTTCCAAACATATAAGTATAGAAAAACTCTCTCAATTTTTATATATTCAAGGTTGTTTCATAGAAGAGGAAAATGACTATTACATGCAAATGTGAAGTGAAATTAAAACTAAATTCCTATTCTAGATTATTCTAACTAGCTTTGGTTGTGGTATGAGGAGAATTCAAATTTTCTTCCTAATTTATTTGGGTTTGAGAAGCATGGAAGGTGCTTTGTAGTGTTTTTCTTGCCCTTTGTAGCACATGTTTTCATTGCATTTTCGTTACACCCATGAAACTTCAAATGCACTCACATCCTCTTTCGTTTAGGTTTGTATTAGTTCTCTAAACATCTATTTTACAGAATATTAATTGTACCTAAAAATTACAGTACATGTATTTCATAATTACAAGCCCTACACATACAAAAATAAGAAAATACTTTTGGAAATAAGAATATCTTGTCTTGTCATACTTCTTGCTATTCTTCTTATAATTATATGCTTTTATTCATTTTCTTGTTTTGCACACACGCCCTCATCACACCCCAAACATAATATTTAACATCACTTTTAATTTTATCAATTTTTGATTTAAATGCATGTATAGGTAAAACAGATACACTAACAAGTAGTTATAGGATCTCACATGTTCCAAAAACCCATGCATCGCTGTCAAGACTCAACACTTAAGAGATCACATTGTCGCTTGAGTAATCTAGAGGAGAGAAAGTTATCTTAGTCTATCTCACTCAAGCTTCACGCCTTCGCCTAAGTTATACACCATATCACTTGAAGTATACACCTTGTCACTTAAGCACTCATGTTAGTGCTCAAATGATAAATAACAACACAAGTAATCATTACAAACTGCTTAGGTACCACTTGATAATTCAATGTGATTAATAGCACAAACATATCAATGTAATTAGGATAAATTGTGATTAATTATCATACCTGCATATTGTGTTGGAATTGTTTCCTTTTAAGAACAGATACAGAAAATGCTTTCGTAATTTATATCAAATATTTTCTTATCAAGTGTGTGTGTCTAAGAAAAGATCAAGTGTTAACATTTTAAGCTACAATGGTCGTTTTTCAAAGTCCATATAAAAGAGAGCAAGTTAAAGATGAAGAACATACAAGAAATTGAATCAATACAAGTTATCTCAATTATTTCTATCTTAGTGACCTTAGTGTTATTTGTATGAATTATAGCCTTTGTAACTCTTCATTGTGAAATTTACCCGAGCTTAATTGTACGTTCTTTGAAAGTGTTCTTTTCTATTGATATATCTTAATATAAAGGGAGGTTAAGAAAAGTGAAACTAAGAGTCGTTATGTAGTCATGAGAACCAGGAGTAATTAGTGTACTTGTTTGTAAGCAAAAGTAATTGGTGTACTCATTTTGTAATCATTCATTTGATTAGTAGAATCTCTTAAAAAGTCTGTTGGACATAGCCTGTATGTTTGGAGTGAACCAATATACAAATTTGTTATGTTTGTTTGCTAGATGGTCTAGTTTAGTGTGTTGCAAAGAGTGTCTAAAGCTTTGTTCAATCTCTCTCCCTTTCTAAAGTCACCTATTCCATCAAAAGTTTAAATAAAAATGAAAAAGTTAAATAATATAAGAAAAAAAATCCACAAAACTTATTATCTTAATCTTTTGGATTCAAAATAGTGTTATAGTCTCTTGTATGGATTTGTTCATATTTCATTAGTATCTAAAGCTTTTCTTATGTCCTTTTAAAAGAACTCATCAATGAAGTACTCATTGTTAAATATGTTTAAAATATTAAATATATATATATATATATATATATATATATATATATTATTTATCCAGTTAAAATTTATTTTTATTAAGACCTATTTGAATGAATAATATAAAGTAAATAAGTTAACTTCCAAGTTTAAAATCACTTTGAATTGAAAATGATTTTATTTTAGTAACTTGATATTTTAATTTTGATTCAACCATGTTTGACTTAACTTTCCATGGCTTTGCTACTAAAATAAAAATATACCAAATTTCATTACATTGTGGGCAAAGATCTTGGAATGTGGGATTAATCTGCTTGCTTGGATTGTTTGTTTGAGTGCATGTTTGTAGTTTCATTCTAATTCATCTCCCACTGTTTATTTATTTGTTTATATATATATATATATATATATATATATATATATATATATATATATATATATATATATATATATATATCAAACAATCAATATTTTTTAAGAGAATGATCTTGAAAGAATTAAGATTAATTTATTTTTAACTTACTTGGATAATGATATTTTCATTTTCTTTTTAATATCGATATCATTTTAGGAAAATAGTTGTTCATTTGAATATATTATTTTAAATTTTAAAGTAATACTCTCAATTAAATTGAAAAAAAAAATATTACTAAAACTTAATACGGTATTTAATGAAGATTAAAAGTTGACAAGTAAATACATATTCACACCTATGGAATAATGAAAAAATTAATTATTTTTATTAGTTACATTTTTTTATGATTTCCAATTATATTGCACATTTTTAATGGAATTAAAAAAAATAAAAAATGAATAATAATTGTTAGACAAATAAATAAAGATAAAATTTTATAACAAAAAGTTATATTTAAAACTTATTAGAAAGAAGAAAAATATATATATATATATATATATATATATATATATATATATATATATATTAATTCTTGCATAATAAGTGTGTGTTAGTGTGAGTTTGTTTCCATCACTTTTAAATTCTATCTCGAAAGAATCGTGCTCAAAATAAAAATATTTTTAAAGAATAAATATATTTGTCAAATATTAAAAGTATTAAGGAAAAGAAAAAGTGTATCTAAACTAAACTCAATGAAAATTTAAAACTTACCTGAACACAGTATGGCATGGAGCATATCAATTTCAATTTTATAAGCCATATGTCATGTTCTAACTAATATAAAAATCAGACTAAGTCAACATTACATATACATTTCATTTCTTGAATTATACACAATTCTAAGGTTTAAATTTATTAAAAATCACAAAAATATATGAATTTCACATTTCATTAAACAATTTTTATCTTGTAATTTTTAATAAATGTTTTACTTTTTTTCTTTTTAATTATCATACTCTTAGGAGAATTTTATTTATATTTATCTTGTTAAAATTTAAAATTAATTATTTTTTATTATTTATTAAGCCACTTTTATCTTAATTTTTTAAATTTATCTACATGCAAAATAGAAAATCTCATAATTGTTTACAGTTAAAACAAATTCTTGTATTTCCCAAATTTTATTTAAAGAAGAATGGTCTTGAGTAACTAATAAAATAAAAGAGTCACTCCGAGAATCTTCACTCCTCTTCTTGGAAAAGATGAGTTTGCAGTATGCGTTTCTATACGACAAGTTCCAAGAATTAGTTTAGCTTCCGAAGACCCACGCCTAATAACTCAACCATACATAACTGTTACTCTCCTTTAAACAATTAAAAAGTACGTTAAAAGTTTTCTAATATTTAAAACATAAGTGAAGAATAAAAATATAAATTTTATTTGAACTCTGAACTTAAGACTAAAAAGTAAAAATAAAACTATTTCAAAAAATCTGATAGTTAAAAATAAATTGAAAGTAATTAATATTATATATATATATATATATATATATATATCAAAATCGAAATTTTAAAAATCACTAAAATTCAAAAAAATACATTTCTATTAGTGGATCAACCACTGTTGATGACTCAAAATAGAAGTCTGATCTTCTTACATCTAGAAGAAAATTCATGTTTAGTTCTACTAGTAGTAGTGCAAGGTTAATGGATCAAATTATTACTCATGCACTTCGACAGCGAGGCTTGCCTTACCATATTGGAAGAACAAACTGAAATTTGTGAACTAAAAATTTTTCAGGACCTAATCAAAATAAAAATATATTATAACAAACTTATAAGTAACACTGATGTAAGATACAACTATCACAATCTAAGATATCCTTGAAAATTGGAGATGAGATGACAATAAGACCCAGTTAAAAATAAATATAATAAAAGAATTGATGACTTATTGGTCATCGGGAGATAAGAAATAATTAATTTATTTTCAAGTTTTTTTAATAATGTGATAATTTTTAAGTGTTTTATGTGTCCATGAAATAAAAATTGATTGTAATGTCTGGTTAAACCTTAAATTCTATATTTTAAATCGTTGTCAAGATTATACAAGAAGAATCTTGAAATCTGGTTAAAATAGGTTATATAGTGGATTTCACATGTGGTAATGATCATTGTCTTGTATATTCAATTTTATAAGAATTTTTTGATGTAGTGTTATGCTTCTCTAACCTTCAAAATAAAAGAGAATTTTCAAGATAAATACTCAAATCGATTACCTTAAGTCACAGCAAATTATTTAATCTCTCTTTTGAGAAGGAATGTTGTTTAGAAGTGTATAGCTTGTGTCGGGACGGTGAATTTTAGATTCAAAATAAAATTATGGAGTGCAAAAAGTAATTTACTTATGACCTGAAAATTGTATGACATCTTCTTCCAGCACCTTTATAATTTCCCCCTGCGTCTCCATAATTTCCTATATCCCAATGAAAAGACTAAGTTGCCCTTGCTGAAAAAAAAAAAAAGTGACAGTGAGTTGTGAAAATGATGGTGAAAAATATTAGAGGTGAAGTTTGTTTTCTAGGGACAACCAATTCCAAACTAACAAATGCCTTATGCTTACCTTAAACGCTTAGAAGATTCAATAACGAATGTTCTAGCACCACAAATCCCAGTCCCGCAAACCCCCACTTCCACACCACCCACTCTTCAATCTATCACTATCGTTAATTAAAATGCAGCCAGCCGTAACGCAAACGATCAGGAAGCACATATAAGGAAAGAAAGATGCAATAACATGCCAACAAGGTGCAAGAAGAAGCGAACTATATCGATGAAGAAGCCAAAGAGGTGCAAGAAAAGGCAAAGGAGGTGTAAGAGATGGTGCATGGGTGAGGGGGTGGAGGGTAGGGATGGTTTTAAAATTCTAACCTAAAGATATTTTTGTCTCTATAAAATTATGGAGGTGCAAGGGGAAATCATGGAGACAGAGAAAGAAGGCGTCAAAGTGTATAAACTACAAACCCATCAGGAAAGACCCAATTTAACCGTTAAGAATCATTGCTCACATAAACTGTCATTCTCTATAACCATATTTGATTATGGACATTTATGTTAATTTGTTAAGATTTGGTGTACTGGATCATTAATACTAACTAAGTTTTTAAATTCAACACCAGAATACCTCATAGGTAATGTATAAACATGAGGTGCCGAAATATGAAAAAAAAAATCTTCTATTTGGCCTAACTAAGAGCGATAAAAAAACCTCAACGACTAGAACAGAAGGAAAGAATAGTCCCATGACTTGGTGTTCCTTGAATGTATTTCACGATCCTGATCCACTATAGGCTTGACAAAGAATTGTGAGAGCTCCTACATAGAAATATCTATATTGGGTGAATATTTGTGAGGTATACGAACCTTCCAATCAAACCCTAACATGCTAAAAAAATTCTCTAAATTGTTCACTTCTAGTGGATGACAATTTAATACCATTGTTAATTGGTGTACAGACCGATTTATAAACTTAGAGACCTACATCTAATACATATTTTTTTTAATTTATCATTATTCCTTTCTTGTTTTTGGTCACTTCAAGACCCAGAAAATGTATTTTGTTTTTAAGGTCTTTGATTTTGAATGTGTCATCTAAAGTTTGTTTAGTTCGATTAATTTTCTATTTATCATTTCCATCAATTATTACATCATCTACATACCCTAGTTGTAAAAAATCCTTCAAAAGAGTTGATAAAAAGAGAGTAATTATTCATGGATTTGGCATATCTAATAGAAAGTAAAACAACTGGCCTCTCTCAAACTGCATATCAATAGAACTCAATCTAGGAAGAGCAGTCATGTAAACATCCTCTTTCATTTTTTTTATGTAAAAGAACATTGTTTACGTCTAATTGTTTTAATTCCTTATTAAAAATTAAAAATAGAGGTCAAGAATAAAAGCAATCTTATTATTGTCATCTTGGTCACTCGAAAAAAAAGTATTAAAATAGTCCATGTCTTCGGTTTAGGTGTATTCCTTTATTACTAACCTTGCATTATATCTCTCAATAATCTCATAATCTCATGAGATTTGTGTTTTGTTTTGAGCATCCATTTACATCCTGTGAGAGCCTTATCCTTTGATAGAGATGTAGTTATCCATATTTGATTTGACTCAAAAACACACGTCTCAAACCTTTTAGTGTTTTCCCAACAATCAGGTTTAATAGCCTCTGGGTAGGAATGTGTCTAGATATGAACGATGAGACATTACAAAAGATGAGTTAGTATATGACAGATTATTAAGACATAAATTAACAGAAAATATTTAACTTTCGAAGATATAAGGAATTTTGCGGGAGATTCTTCCTCAATAATTTGTTATGTGTATAGATCATTTCGTGATCATTGTTACATTCAACGTATTTCAGGGTCGAGTTGTGATGATTGATTTGCGTTGAGTTATTGTTTAATGAATTGGTTCTCATCATGAATAGGAAGACTGTTAACCAATTCTTTGTGACCAAGAAAGATATGCTTAGAAAAAAAATATCTTTTAGACACAAAAAAAGTTATCTAGTGTGAATATTCTATAGAATATTTTTAGCCAATCAGATTATATCACTGAGAGTTCTAGTTATATCAAGTAAATGAGCATACTTTCTCTTAACTACGTAGATTTGTCTCGATACATAAAATTTGATATATTATTTCTTTATTTTTAAAGAAATCATTCATGAAGAATTTAGTTTTATTCGCTTATTATTTTTATAGAAACTTCAAGCTAAGTTTGAATAAAAGTAACAGTTTTTTAAGGTCGTAGCAGTTTCAGATTTGTTTTAAAAGAAAAGTTAATCTCCTCCAGAACTATTTCTGTAACCTCTTCTAACTGTAACAGTCGAAAACCGGTTGAACTATTAACCAAATATTTGTCCTTTTTATTGCATTACAAGGGAGAAGTCATACAAGGATGAGAGAGAATCTGAGTCTTTACAGTTAACAGTTATCATTGAGTTTCCTTAGGAACCCTATTACTTGATCCTGTTTCTTGTATTTCATAACACTACCAAGAATACTAAAAGTGCATTTAAACGCACATGAACAAACAAACAAGTAACATCTCCCTTGTTTAATAAAATAGTCTGTGACACTCAACTCCCTTCTTTAAAGGAAGAAATCATGTCATCAATAACAATACAAATCATTATCCATGCAAATAATGCTTTGAACAATGGATGGAAAACTTTAAAATCCAATAAACAATCAGTATGTTAGTTCCCTGCCATGCCAGGATCAATGGGTTGCTGTGACTAGGAAAACTTCTATGGTTACATCAACGAAATTTATCTTCTTCTTAAAGATGAGACTCATATGAGAAGATGGAGACCAATGATGATAATTTAGCCCTTCAAGAAGATTTGGGACAATGAGAAAGGATGGACTATTTTATGAACTAACGTGATAAGGTGAGATAAGGTCCTGTGAGGAGTAAATGGTTTCAGCAAATGTAACACTTAAAGTTCTGATATCATATTAGAATAAAGATAGTAAAATAAGATGAAAATTTCACTGCATTTTAACAGTGCATAATTTTTCTTTGGGTGAGGAAATAGAAAAGAGCTAGCTATATATACAGAATGTGCTACCTAGGTTGGGCCTAACAGAGTTTATACTACTCCAATAAATGTACAAAGAGAGGGAGGTAGTGGAGAAACAAAGAAAAATGGAATTGGGAGCCACAGAATCAACAAAAGGAAATAACAGAAAAACAAAATTGTTAAAATGCAGAATTGGTGAATTGATAGCTTCCCTTTAGAAGTCTTCTACATCCTTTGATAATCTTCAAAGTAAAAGGTTTGTGCTAGTTATTCATATTAACTACTGATGACAAACTAAGGTGAAAGACAAACTTCACACAGAACAAGTTGAGCTTGTTCAACTATAGCTTCTAATATTTTCTTCAAACTCTCTTACAAAGAAAGTACCTCATAAAGTGTCAAGTAGATTATAAAGGTTTGTTTATATGTACTTCAATACAGAAAAAATAAACAGAGATTACTTCATTGGTGACAACTATTAGACCTTAATCCTTATACACAAGGAAACAAAAATTATGAAGCAGAATTAACTGATGACAACTTGATAGAAACCATTCTTCCTAAGATTATCTTAGTTGCCTAGCCTCATTGCAATATTGACCATTTGAAAGTTACTTTGGTGTTTGAGGACGATGAGGAGAGTAATTTGTGCTGCTGGTGCTTATCATTGACATTGGTTCTTCGTTAGAAAGATTTCTATCTTGTTGACTATTTGCAGAAGATGCATGATGAAGCAAGTCAACTTTCACATATTCCTCTCTCTCCTGCCTAATTTCCTTCATCATTGCTACAACATCTTTCATGGTTGGTCGGTCATCTGGGTTTGAGTTCACACACAGCAAAGCCACTCCTAAGGTCTGCAACATTTCCTCAACTTGGGATTCTGGCCGAGCTCTCAAGCTTTCATCCACCACTTCAACTCCACCTCTTTTCTGTCTTACCCAATCAACAATATGGTGTCCATCAGGTATTGTTGGATCAATTGGTTGCTTCCCTGTTAGGACTTCTAGTACAACAATGCCAAAGCTATAAACATCACTTTTCTCTGTTATTTTCATCATGTACCCGTACTCTTCAATCCCCACATACAGAAAAAGGTAATAATGTATAGATGTCAGTATACAGTTGATAAAGATGGCATATTTAGAAAAAAAAATGATGTTAAACAAAAGTTCAATAGACATGGATGATGTAACAGGTTTTAGAATTTCAATCAATCAGAAATCATTCTTAGCATAACTTTTGAGGTAACAATGAAACTTTTTACACTGTTAGTGCAGATTATTTATTAGGAAAATGCAACAAAGGATGTGAAACATTTATTCAAATATACAAATACGTATGAGTTGAAGTATTGGGGTAGTAGTACTATACTAACCAGGAGCAATGTAACCATAGGAACCAGCTAGTGTGCTAGAAGATCGAGCAAAATCTCCATCATCAACAAGTTTTGCGAGCCCAAAATCAGCTATGTATGGTTCAAATTCAGGGCCTATGAGGATGTTGTTGGCCTTAATGTCCCTATGAACAATGGGAGGAGCACAATCATGGTGCAAATAAGCCACACCTTGTGCTGCTCCTAGTATTATCCGAAACCTTATGTCCCATTCCAAGCAGTTGCCACTTCGTTCATGAAGTAGACTTCCTAGACTCCCATTTGGCATGTAATCATACATAAGCAACCTTGTGTTTCTGTTCCAACAGCAACCCAAGAACCTTACAATGTTCTTGTGGCGAATTGAACCAAGAGTTTTTACCTCAGCTGAAAAGGAATCACGTACCCCTCCATTAACTGCTAACTTGTCACTTTGATCGTCGCATTTTGCAGCTATTGTTGTTGGCCATAGTCTTTTCACAGCAATGATATCTCCATTTTCCATTTCGGCACGATAAACTATCCCTGAACACCCCTTTCCAATTACATTGGATTCCACCAAACACTTTAAGACTTGCTCCACAGAAAAGTTTACCTTTTGGAATGGGGTGAACTGCCAAAGCCATGAATCTCCTCCCATCTCAGACTCATTGTCGGCTTGAATGATTTTCCTCGCTCGAAAGACGGTAACAACTCCAAAGATTGTCATTGCAACAATCAAGGCACTGAGCAGTCCAATAGCCAGTTTGATTATCTCTGACCTCTTAGAATTAGTACCATTCAGCATTTTTGTCATAGCAGCACTGCTAACAAAACATGAATCATGACCATTAGGACACAAACCTTGGTTTCCAGCCAAATCTGTTGCTGATAGTTGGTGGAATAACTTGCTGTCTGGAAGATAACCAGTGATTTTGTTGTAGGAAATGTTCAGAGAAACAAGATTTTCAAGCCCTGAAAAGGCCATCAAGTCACCTTCAAGATTGTTGTGTGAAAGGTCCAGAACTGACAGCTTTTTCAGAGAAGAAATCTCTGGTGGGATCACTCCAGATAATGCATTGTGACTCAGATTTAGAGAAATATCAAGTGCTTCAATTTGAAGCAGTTCTGGTGGAATGCTCCCTGAAAAATTGTTGCTGCTAAGGTCTAGCAACTGAAGACCTGAACATTGCCCAATGGAGGAGGGAATTGGCCCAGAGAAAGAGTTTCTACTTAGGATGACCCTAAGAAGTGAAGTGAGTTGTCCAATACTCATTGGAACCTCACCAGAAAAGTTATTCATAGAAACATCCAAGACCTCTAGCCTTGTGAGAGAAGACAAATAACTAGGCAAAGCGCCAGAAAGGGAGTTGTTGCTTAGATTCAGCATTTGCAGTTCTTTACAGTTTCCAATCTCATGTGGTACTGACCCAGTCAGCTGATTCTCAGACAGATCAAGGAAATAAAGGCTGTTAAGGAAGCCAATCTCTCTTGGTATCTCCCCACTGATTCTGTTGTCTACAAGCCGGAGGCGAATGAGGGAACTGCAGTTGCCAATCTCAGGAGGAATAGGGCCAGAAATATTATTAGAGATTAGCAAAAGCTTTGTTAAATTTTGAAGTTTAAACAGACCAGGGGGTAAGCTATCAGTGAGTGCATTATATGACAAATCCAAAGCCTCAAGGCTCCTACAACCTCCCAAAGATGATGGAATGCCACCTTCCAGTTTGTTCTGCCAAGCAAAAAAGACTGTTAGCTTTGCCAAGCTTCCAAGCCCAGGAGGAATTGAACCTGATAGCTGATTTGTATCCAACTGCAACTGCACGAGGTTTGTGAGATTGGACAGAGCTGGTGGTATTGAACCAGAGATGTTATTGTTACTCAGCATAAGTTCTTCAAGATTTGAGAGTTTCCCCAAACTTTGGGGTATTCCACCAGAGAGAGAATTTAAGGAGACATCAAGAATCTTCAGGTTTCTGCAGTTGCCAATCTCCTCAGGAATGTCCCCAACAAAATTGTTTTGCCACAGCAGCATCTTTTCCAGCTTCTGAAGCATACCAATCTCCCTTGGCAGGGAACCAGAGAGGTCATTCTCGTACAAAAATAAATTGACAAGCTCTGAACAGTTCCCTATTTGAGGAGGAATCTCACCAGAGAGCATAGTGCTATAAATAGACAAGGTCTGAAGCATACCTAGCTTGCCTAGGGAAGCAGGCAATGAACCAGAAATCTTTGTGTCAGCAAGACCCAACACTGTCAAATTTCTGCAATCTCCTAACTCAGCTGGAACCTTCCCCACAATGCCACTGTTCCCTCCTGCTCTTATAACCTCCAGATTTGACAACTTTCCTAGCTCCACAGGAAGATCTCCACTGAGACTGTTATCAAAGATGTCAAGGGTCTTGAGACTGACACAACCACCAAGCTCACTTGGGATTGGTCCTGTGAGATGATTGGAGTTCAAGCTCAAGTTTTGGAGGCTTTTGAGCCTCCCAATACTTGAAGGAATGCCACCCTCAAGACTATTGGAGCTAAGGTCAAGTACTATAAGCTCAGAACAGTTTCCAATATCAGATGAAATAGTCCCAGTGAGATTAGCCCCAGAAATGACCAATACTTGAAGGAAAGGAAAAGATGAGATTTTTGAAGGAAAGGGAAGGGCCAGCTCCACATTTTGAATAGTTATCTCTATGACAAGGTTGGCTGAAGAGCATTTGATGTAAGACCAAGTGCAAGGATTGGAGTCCAAAGGGTTCCAACTAGAAAAGGCAGAAGGAGTTTTGGAAGAGCTATGCATCCATGCAACCAATGCAGTAACTTCATCATTTGCAGCAGCAAAGGAAAGAGGAAGAAGAAGTGCAAAGAGAAGAAGATAGTGAAGGTGATGGTCTGTGATGAAAGCTTGTCTCGGCATTTGGTTGTGGTTTTGGTTGCTCAAGGCTTGCCTCGGCATTGACATTGGCAATTCCCTCAAAAACTCAACCCCAACAAGCATATCATATCAAGTTATCAAGTCTTGGTTTTTCATTGGGTCTCTCTCTTTTTTCTTTTAGTCTCACTACACTAACTCACTATGGTGGATTAGTATTATACTTGCTTTGTAGTAAAGCAAGAGAAGGAGACAGGATATTTTTTTATACGATTCTGAAGTGAACAGGCACCACCCCCTCTGCCTCGGGGTTCTGTTCTTTTGCCTTATATTTTTTCTCTCGCATTCAATTATGCATCACTTGTTTGGCACTAAACTAGCTCACAACCCATGTGTTGTTGCATTGTTTTCCTCAACTTAGTCACTAACTTGGCCTGCACCATTTATATAATGTGTTGATAAACGAGCTTCTTCTTTAATTTGAAAGACTTGGTGCTCTACTTTCTGGCATTTTGCTCCTTGTTTCCAGAGCTTCATTCAAAGCAGATTCCTCTTGCATTTTCCACATTATTAGAATTGCTTTCCAAGCATCTTGGTCAACATTAAAACTGCTACTGGTAGGTGATGAAACCATATTTATTACTTCAGTTTAATTACCAGCATAAGTAATAGTGTTTTGCCAGAATCCTTTTCATTTCTCATCCAAGTGTTTTGTAAGGAACATTTTCACCATTATCCAACTAATATATGATCTTTTGTTACTCTATTTTTTTTTTTATATTTTTTCATCAAAAACTAAAGAAACTATTTAATATTTTAGGTATAATACAATCTCAAATGAGTTTACCTATTAAAAAAAGGAAGATAATAATATATCGTAGTTGATGTGCTTTTTAAATAATATTCCCTCTATTCCCTTGTTTTAGAAGTTGAATGTTGGAGGATATTTTTCACCCCAACTAAGAAAGTTATTTAATTTTTCTATTTTTAATATAATTTTGAGTGAACTACATACTTCTTTCAGTCTTTTTTTTTTCAATATATATATTTGTATGTCATTATGTATTTTTTTATCCTAACTAAATGTTCTTTCTGCTAATTAATTAAAATAAATGTATAATGAAAAATTATTAACTATAAAAGTTTTTTTAAAAAAAAAAATAATCTAAGATTTAGAGAGGAAAATAGGAGGGATTGTGTAATATAAGAAGAATTACTAAATAATTGTGGACCTTCTTGTAATCAATCTAAATGACATTATTTAAAGACAACCTAATAGTTGTTTGTTTCTTTGAATTTTTGGTTCTGATTTCAATGATATGACCACACATTATAAATTTATTTTACTTAGAATCAGATTTATTAAAAAACGACAAATATCTCTAAATCATAACACATATTGTACCACAAAAAATTACAAAAAAATTAAATAAAAAGGTCTTAAGGTTGGATAGTGACAGTTCAATTTTATTATTTCCACACTTAGATTATGTGTATACTTTTTAATGTAGGACTAACATTATTTTCAACCTGGTTACATTTTTTTTATGAAAACTAATATAAATGCTCAAAGTTGGAGATTGAAACTATTTTTAGAATAGCTTTCCTTTCTGTCTTTTTGTTTCCCCAATTATTGCAACCATATGAACAAAGCTTAAGGGATAGCATCTGAGTGTTGATAATTGGCAGTGGTATTCATAAGGGAATCCACTTTTCTTGGTGACATATTTAAGGTAGATTTGGACATGCATTGCCCTCACCTCCTTCCCTTTTAACCTAATCATAACTCTGTGATTCTGAAACAGGCAGCAATGCCCAAAATTATTAAGAAGCATAAGGTAATGCCTCTCCACACAGTCTACAAGATCACAATAATTATTATAGGCAATAGGGGCCATATGATTCTACTATTTTAAGAGGGTATAGATTTTTTTTTTTTATATAAGATAATTAGAAAACTATTATGAATAATGATTTTCTTTCCTTTTAAAAAAAAGTACTAGTATGTAATAAGGTTCCTGCTTGAAAGTTGAAATGAGAAAATGATTACACTGAGGAAAACTTTTTATATCAAGCAAAATACACTTGTATGAAAGAGTTTAGGTTTGATTGAATACTCTTCATAAACATTTTTAAATAAAAAAAAATAAGTTTTTCAAAGTAAAATTAATTTATGTATAATTAAAACTTATACAAAACATTACAATGTAAAAATTAGTTTTATCTTATACAAAAGGTTCTTTTTTTCTTTTTACTTTTTATTCCTTGGAGGTCGTGGAGAAATTCATTTAATCAAATTTTTTGAAGCTTGGAAACTTTAACTAAATTGTATCAATATTGAATAAGTTTAATTAAAGCTTTTTCAGACTAAGAACAATAATAAAGATGTTACTCCTTATAATCATTTTACTAAAATAACATCAAACTGCTTATTTTTTGTTTGCTCCACTTACTTAATGTAACTTTTTTAAAAAGATAAATTGAAAATAAAAAAAATAATACTTCTCTGAAAATTTTAAAATAGTTAAACCTTTTTTGTTTGAATTAGAAAGTGAGGAGTAAAATAGTGGAAAAAAAGAAAAAATAAAGTAGACGGTAAAATTGTTTGGAATAAAAAATAGAAAAGAAGAAATAAATAAAAAGTTTGAGACTGATTTAATTAATATGATATAATAAAATATTTATGTTAACTCTAGGATTTGCATAATAACCAATATATCCTTAAAAAATTACATGTAATACAGTGGATTGTGGAGGATTTATTTAAAGTTATTTAGAAAGAAGGTAAACAAAAAAAGTGATATAATTTAGTTTAATAAAAAAATATTAATTTGATTAAATTAATAAATGTTGGTAGATTATATTTTGTATGAAGACAAAATTATCTTTTTGTGTATATTTTAAAATATAAAAATATTTTGTTGAAAAATGATTTGAGAAAATAAATGAGTTATGTATTTTAAAATATAATCATTGATGTAAAAATATTATTTATTAATTGATAATAATAACTAAAAACAAAAGAAAATATCTTAGAAAATGAAAAGGGTACATTTATCATTTATACATAATACTCAAAAATCCTTCTCTCTTTCCATCTCACAGATAATCTTCTTACTCAAAACTTTCTACACAAATCAACTGAAATTACCTCTACTCAAAATCATCAAATCAATTCAAATATTTTCTCATTAACTCTAAACTCCCTCATCCCAACAGAGAGTGCATCTTTTGTTATGTAGAAGAAAACTATGCACTATAGTGAGGTAGATGAGTAATGGTATAGTGAAAGTGGAAAGTGTGATGGTAGTTGTAACTTTTATTCTTTAACCAAAAAGATGATTTCACTTGATGGCTTGATGGTAAAAAAGCCAGAGAACTAGTGAGTATGTGTTAGTTACCCATGGCCCATAACCAAGAATGAAATAGGTCAATGTAAGGACATTTAGAACTGTCTTTTCAGTTATTACCCATTCATGCTTTGATTTCAGAAGCAATTGCACAACATCCACTGTTCATTCCACCCTTCTCATTAATACCTGATGTTGACCTCACCTCTTCATCTTTCAAATTATGTAGGGTGGTTGTGTCTGTCCCATTCAGATTCTGAAAATCATCAGAGAAAAATTATAGCATTTCATTTCTTATGTCTTGTCAGTTTCAAACTCTTTTACATATATATTTTAAGATTTGATCATTTTGTTATATAACAATGAGATGAGTTTGTATTATGTTTTGATTTGATGTACAAATTATTTGATTTCTTTTATTAAAAATATATGTTCGTTACTTACTACTTTTGACATTTTTTTTATAGTTTGTAATGCTTGTGTTAGATGTGAAAGCTATTAAATCAAAACACATGTTACTTTACAACAAACAAAAACTCCACAGAGAAAATAAACATTTTTGCCAACAAAAGAATTATTTGTTTATGTTTATAAGCATATTAATCAGCGGGATTTAGTCAAATTAGAAGTAGGGATTTGTCTCTTAAAATTTGGGGATTTAGTCAAATTAGAAGTAGGGATTTGTCTCTTAAAATTTATAAACCGAAGTTTGAATATTACATGAATGAAAGCAAGTATTTTTCTAAGTTAAAAGGATGCAAGAAAATGATGTAATATAATGATATAATATTTCTATTCTGTTTTGTGAAAAAAAAAATGGCATAACATTCTAACAAAACCTTATTCAAACTATTTATAAATTTCAAAAACTTGAAAATTAAAAAACTCTTTGATTTCATTTTGTTTTCCAAATTTATGATAATCCTATTTTAAAGAAAATGACAGTTTTTGACAGTTTTTTATTGTTTGAATTGTTATTGTGAAAGTGTGGTGATTTTTCTAGTGTGTAAAATAAATGTGGAGTCTATGGGGTTTCTAGATCTTCTTAGGGTGCCTAAATAATTATGATATGAAATAAATTGGAAAAACTTCTTTTGCGTCTACTTGTAAAGAAGACCTTTGCTCACATTTTTAAATAACACTTAGTGATATTCCTATATTGCAGGAAAAAAATGTATATGACAAAGCTTGAGGAGTGTAAGAATCACTTGTATGGTAAGATTGTAACACCCCACAAACTAAGACAGATATATCATATTTTCATAAGACCATAAAATCCAAATATCATATGCACAGGCAAGGAAAATAGTAAAGTACCAAAAAAAATTTGTGCTCGACCTATGGGCATGCACCCAGTGTGAGCAAACCCGAGAGCTCCCAAGTTTTTTCACACCTGACACACCTCAACCTACGCTCAGCGTGACTAGATCTGAGAGCTCGAATTGTTTGCCTAACACATCTACACAACTCCGAAGTTCTTTTCTTAAATAGTTTAGACTCACACTTCAATTTTCATAAGACCTATTCATTTCAATTCATTACATGCCATCAATAAACCTCCTTAACATTAAAACCATTTTATGTGCCTATTATAAGTAACTAATTATTATCACAAGTTTCAAATTTGCTTATTAGCTAACAAAACAACTAATATTACTTAAATATACATCTTATATCCTTCATACCTCATAAATATAGAACTTTTTACCCTTCTAACTCATTCATCATATTTTAGTCCAATTCACATCCACTGCTCATCCAACTTTCAAGTATATACCTTACCAATCACATGAAACTATAAATGAAAATACTTAATCTTTCATTTTCTTAAAACCAACCTATCTAGGTTCACCATAACACATTTCTAACATTTTCATCAAGTAAAAACTAAATCAAGCAATCAAAGTCATTCCAACAATCAATAACAATTCAGACCTACATAGAAAACTGGACAATTATAATCAAATTAGCTCCACACTCTTGTGTCTCGTAACCTAGAGTTCAATTTGACATGTGAAACATAACATCTACAACAAAATGTACCAATTAACTTCTCTTACCTGAATAGAACAGGTACACTCTTATGAACTCCAAAAAACATAGAAATTACGAAGCAACATAACCTGCATCACAAAATTTCTAATCAATGATCAAACTACACTACCAGGACATTAAACTAACAAAGACTCATCTTGGAGTCTCTTAGGGCACATGCAACAATTATACTTAAGCATAAAGAGCAAATTTGAAAACTGACTCAGAGAATAAAAAGGGTAGAATTGAACTTACGCAAATGAAGTTTTTAATCAGACAATATTACTCAGATTGTCGCCATGAGTTTAATGATGGACTTTGATCGTTATATCTGGTGAAGGAAAGAGCTAAAAGTTTACAGTGAAGACAGAGAAACTATTTCTAGAGAGATGGTGGTTTTGTGAAAATGAAACTTTAATATCATCTTTTCTATAAATACTTGTTTAATATTAAAATATTCAAGTATCCATTTTCACTTTTTTCATTCTATAAATACTTGTTTTCATTTAATATTAAAATACTCAAGTTTCCATTTTCACTTTTACCACTTCTACTCTAAAGAATCATTTTCTAGGTTATTACAAGGATCATGCTTGATAAAGGAGACAAGTCTCTAAGACACCTAGACATGTGCAAGAAGCTGGAACTTGCTTGGAAATTCCTTGGTTCTTGGAAGGCAATTCCTCTTGATAAGGGATTGTACGAGTTTTCATTTACCTCTTTGGAAGACAAAGGTGTGTGTTGATGTTTGGATCTTAGAATCTTTCTCCATGAATTGGTTTTTTTCCTCAACTGAGGACTTTGTTCCAACAACTATGAAGCTTACTAAGGGATAGGTTAAAATTCATGGCCTCCTTTTGGAGTATTGGCAACCCCATGATATTTCTCTATAGCAAGAGGTGTTAATATCCATCTTGTATTAGATGATTGTATAATGAAGAAAACCCTTGGTTTTTATGCTCGGGTGCTAGTGTGTGTTGTCATGTTGGAAAGAATAACAGAGATTTGATTAGAAGCATAGCCACTAGATTTAGACTGTTGTAAAAAGAGCTAACAATGTTTGATATTGCTTAGGAGTAAAACCAACCAATTTGCTTAGACTGTACTTCTGACTTTGAACCTTCATGATTCTGCTCATTATTATTAGAATCTGCATTCTGATTTTTAAACTTGAACTTGAACTAAAGTAGAAAGTCATGCTTTTTTATAGCATGTATCAATCGTGTGCATTGTCTTTCCCTAGTGATTACAAACTTTAGAAGTATTTCCTCTTCCACAGATTCCTCTACTAGTAATAATCATTACCTTTAACTAATCACCAAGAATCTCTCTCTTGTTGTGTATTGTGTAATGAGATAGCAAACCCTATTCAAGGATGAAAAGGAGTTTTATGAGATCAACAATTTCAACAATGGGTAAATGTAGCAACCAGAGCTCTAATACCATATTATAAAATAAACATAAATGAACAAAAGATATGTGAATGAAAATATTCTCTCTATTTTTAAGAACAAAAGCAAATCGTTAAATATATACAAACAAAAGATATGAGAATGAAAATATTTTCTCTATTTTTTTATTAAGAACAAAAGCAAATCGTTAAATATATACAAACAGTGTACCCATTCTACATTTATCTAAATAGATATAAAACAAAAATAAAGAATTAATAGAGGTTAGACACCTGTACAAAGAGAAATAACTAACAATAAATAAAATATTACAATATGATTCTATCATAAAGGAATTAATAACAATTTGATTACGTCATAAAGGCAAAATAAAATAACCAAATTCATATTAGTTTCCTTCTAAAAGTTTTATATTCATATCCTTTGAAATTTCTCTTATTTGTTGATTTAGGAGTGTTGGTTTAAGAATGTTGTGTTGTTGAGCTTTCATAATGATATCATTCTCTACCAAGATTTTATAATAAATTCTTCTCACACATATTGCTATTCACATTTTTTATTCCCATTTGTGCATAATTAATTTTTGTATTTCAAATTGTATGATTTAAAATATAAAATTATATTATAGATTGTACAATCCAAAATATAGTACGATTTTTGCATTAGATTGTATAATCCAAAAATAAATCAATCTCAAATAAATCACAAATTTAACTTCCAAAATCTATAATATAAGAAGTCTCCAAATTTTACATTCGAGCTTAAAACTTTATAGGAGTAATTTTGGTATTTTTATAAGTATGGGTGCAAAAGGAAAACATTAAGGTGCGGGGAAGAAATGGTCCAATGTTAAAACTTTAGATAGTACAATCCATGCCACAACATTATGGACGTCCCTGATAACAATAGAAAATGAGCATGGGTTTATGTCCAAATAAAACATATAGTTAGGAAAGGTGTAAGAAATAACAATTTTAAAAGAAAAAAATCACAAAAGAATAATTAACATCGTATATTATAAAAATATCATCACCTAAAAATGGTCCCTTGTATACTATTTCTTAATTGTAAAATTCACACAAATTACCATCATGTGAACAAAAATATTAACATAAAAAAAAATGAATCCACGGCCGAAGGAAGATTTTCTTTTAAAAGGATACATAAAATGTAAAAGGCGAAATATGAAATTTTGGAGGAATTTATTTCTATTTAAATTTTCTCAATCTGTTTTCTTTTAAAGTTTTGCATAAGAAATAGAGAATGTATAATTATTTTCAATGTTCCCTACACAAATATTTTAAAAATGAAAAATAGTGGAAATTGACATTTCATAATTAAAAAGTACAAAAAAAAAACAATAAAATGCTTCCGTAATTTTTTAGAATTTAACAAATTCTAAACTGGTTTATAACATTAAAAATTATAAAATTGAAGAGGTTAATTTAATCATAACATAAATTATCCTTATATTATTTTACTTCTGATCTAACTTTTATTTTGGAAATTAAATAATTATTTTTGATAATATATATTGGGAAAATTACATTTATTCCTTTCAGGTTATGTTAATCTTGTTAGTTTTAAGAAAGACATCCACCTCCCTTAACTTTTTAATTATCAAATTAGATGATAATAAGGCCTCTCCAGTTATTAAATCACATTCGTTATGCTTTTAATAAAAGAATAATTATCTTCTTTATGTTTTAATAAAATGTCGCTCATCTCCATTATTTGATTCAAATATCAGACTGAATGAAATTTCTTAAAAAAATCATAAAATTAATTTTGAAATATAAAAATTTAAAATTTCATAAATAAAATATAATTTAATTATAGAAATATTATATCCACCCATTTTAAAGCGTTTTAAAATAAAATTAATTTTTTTTTCTAGTTTGAAAATAAATATTCACATCCCTTGTGTCATAAAAAAAATATAACATTCATACTTTTTATTTTATTATTTAAAAACATATTACATTTATATGAAATATATTTAAATATAATAAAGTTTAAATAATCTTAATAATATATTTTATAAATATTTTTATTTAATCGAAAAAATGTTTTTCCATAAAAATAGTTTTTTATATTTTTATAAGACAATTTATAATTGAGTCACAATATAATTTTTTAGATAATATTAATGTAAACTAATTAACTACTTTAATATTTAATTTTTAATAATATGTTATTTTTAAAAATAAAATAAGGAAGACACAAATTACTTTATTAAAAACATAAGAAAAATAAATGTTATTTTATTTAAAATAAGAAGGTAATACCTTTTAAAAGCTAAATAAGACGTGATTATTATTTTATTAAAGATTTATAAAATTAAATGTTTATTTTTAAAATAAAGAAATGTGATTATAAGGATAATTTCTTTATATATATTTATGATTTTTAAATGTTAGTATATGTATATTTTCATTTTCCATTCACACAAGAAAAGGATACAAATGTTTGGGCTTCAAGACCACCTTATGGGCCCAACTTTGTGAGGCTGAGAACAAAGGACTACAATGCTACTTTGTTCTTTCTTCTACCTCACTTTGTTGCAAAATCTCACTTCCATTTTCACTTCTCCTTCTTCCACAATGTGTACCTCAAACAAACCACAACTTCTTTGAATGACAGTAATTTAAGTGTTTTTTTTTTCTCAGTTAATATATTTGAGAGAAAAAAAAAAATGTCTGTGTCCACGGTTGTTCGCAATTTTTGTTTTGTGGCTTCTGGTTTTCCGAATTGCCGCCAAAACCAAACCTTGGTTCCTACCCATCACCAGTTTCAGTTACCCAATCCCCTTTTGAGGTTAAAGAAGCAACCTTTCCACTCAATCACTCATTTCAAGAGTTCCAGAACTCAGAAGCCTCGTCCCACTTTTGTAGTTTCCGCAGCACAATCAAATTTTCTTAAAGGTTGGCCTCATTGTTTTTTATTGAATTATTTTGGATATGTTTAGAAAAGGTGAAGGGTGGTGATTTTTAAGTTTGATTTAAGGGTTTTGTTGTTTGCAAGAGTTTCGTGGATAGGGAGATGATTGTTGGATGTTAGTGAAGAAACTGTTATTATTGAAGTTAGAAATATTAAAAATGAGATAATTGTTTAGGTAAATGGGTTTGCTAATGCATATGATTTATCTCCTTTGCCAATTTGTGGCTAAAATTTGAGTAACATCTATCAATATAACCTTCAGATTATTTTCTTCAGATTAAAAATGAGATAGTTGTGTAGGTAAACGTGCTTTTCTAAGAAGCCTGATCCTATTTGTCTTTTGTTTCAACTGTTGCTGTGATTATGAAACAGTTCTGCAGAATGCATGGAGAGTTGGAAGAGATGGAATTGAGGCAGGGACTAATCTGGTTCCTGTAAGTCAGAATTTCCCTTCAAACATTAACTTACTGTTAGATAAATTCAAGCTATTCTCTCAAATTTGTTAAAACTAGTGATTTTTGTGTTTCTCTACTCTGATGCTAGAATTCTGTTCCAAGGCCAATAGCAAGGATTTCAGTAACAATTGTGGCTTTGAGTGTTACGCTTTTTGTGCTCAAGGCATTCCTCTCTACTGCTTTCTTCATATTGGTAAGTCATCTGACTTCATCACATTAAAATTTGAGGATTGTTATTTTATTTTATAATACAGAATCTTAGCATGAAATCAGTTGTCATGGTCATGCATGATGGTGAAGTCAATTTTTGCTTACTACTGCCGCTTCAATATTGAGAGACAAAGAGACTAACTGACTGAGTAGTCATATAGTGTTGACAAGAAATTAACAAATTTAGGTCACAATATCGATTCCATGGTTCAGCATTGCCAAAACCATGTTTTATAGTCTAATAATTTTGGGTGAGGCTATCAATTATGATGAAAGGCTTACTGACTCTGACAAAACTGGTCATAAAGGATGGTACCACTCTGCGATTTTCCCTATTAAATTGTATCATGTCTTCCTATTTAGTGTAATCAAATCATAATCTAACATAATCAAATTATATCTTTAACACTCTTCCTCAAACTAGACCGTATATATAATAAGCTTGTTATAAATGTCATCAACACAAGAACCTTTGAGAGACTAAGTGAACATGAAGCCTGTTGGTTGCTGGAGCTGACAAAATAAAAAATGACAAAACTAGTAAATATTTCCTGGGACAGGACTTTTCTTTTGTCAAAGTGACAACCAATGTTCAATATGTTTTGTCTTTCAAATTACATCTTCAATAATCTCTCTCAAGTTATAGCATACGAGTCAGTCTTGTTAAAAATGTTTAGAGGCCAGGACGGTTCTGTGACCTATTTTTCACTGATACTTTCAACAATTCATATCCATTAAGATGAGATTTTTGCATCTTTTGTGGCTATTTTCCAATTGACACATTACACAAGTAGCTATAAATAATTACTGAAAAAAAAGGTTTAAATAGTAACCAGTTGAAATCGTGTAGTTGCATGTGCTATTTTATACAGCTATATGTGTTTCCTGATAAAATTATATGTATCAATTTGTGCAGCTTGCATTATTCAGCCATGACATAGAAGTGGCAAATTGTGTTTTTAATTTTCTTGTCTTGTCTTCCAGTAAAAAATGTGGTCATCAGTACACCATCGATCACCAATTTTGGTACTCTTATGATGATTTCAAAACTCTATATGTTGTTTTGTTTATGGATAGCAGTTTTGACAATTATATACTAGCCATACCAGGGTATCTGAAGGGAACTTTACATAGAAAAAGGGATGTTTGTTCCCCTTGAAATTGTCTCTGAAGCTGAATGTATGTTCACAAAAATAAAAACTCTGAATGTATCCTAAATTTTGGTGATGGTTTTAAGCTTTAGACTTCACTGCTATATGCCATGTTTAATCCAAGTGAATTTCTTTTTTGATAGGCCACTATAGGACTTTCATACTTTGCATACCTAGCATTCAATAAAGATCAAGGACCTAGAGGGACCGAAGAAACTACCACAACTCCTATGGATGATCCAGTGGAAGAAGCTAGAAAGATAATGGAAAAATACAAGTAACAGCATTAGAGTAAGGTATTCTAGACCTCTAAAATTCTGCATTATACATTTGTTCCCTGAGTATTTTTCTATTGAGTTTTAAATATGATAGATGAAATTGGAAATTGTCATCATTTATGTGAATGACATTTTCCATTTCTAGATCATATTATAGCCTTGAACCCAGGCATTGCAAACATTTTCCATTGCATAGATATTAGTTTTCTTTCTTCTTTTTCTGGTGAATTTGCATAGATGTTAGTCAAAGCGTGTTTGGATTTGCTTATATTTTAGGGGGAAATTGTTTTTCTTTCTACAATCACTTGAGGCTGTGTAAGATATAATTTTAATTTTAGATTTGTGAATAATAAAATAAATAATAGAGTAAATTGTTTTAAATTAAATAAATATTAATTTGGGTTGAGTAATTAAATCTAGAATATAAATTTTGTTATAATTCTTTTAATAATGATCTGTAATGATGATAATTAATTTTTTAAAGGATAAAAATGTTAAAAAGAGTTACTAAAATAATACTTGGAAACGTAAAATCATTTTAAGTAATTATTAAATAATTTATTTTATGTTATAAACTTGGTAATAAAAGTAAAATTGATTAATAATGAATATAGTGGGAAAAATAAATTTTAAATTTGTAAAAAAAAAACAAATTTTAAAATTGGCATGGAATAGTTAATTAACATAGAATTTGTTTTATATATTTACTGAAGTATATTAGTAAGTTTATGTAATAATATTTGGAAAAGGGTTATTTAAACAATATATAAAATTATATTTAATGAAGAAACATTTAAAATATTTAGTTAAGAGTAATATAAATTTCATTTATTTGAGAGTTAAACGTGCACGGAAAGGATGTATGTGAAATTGAACGAACATAAATATGATTAAAATCAAATGGATATACACTCACTCAAGTGTGGATTTTGTTATGCAGTATTGGTCTCTTTTTGAAAATGGGAGGTGTGAGGTGAGTCTTATAGAGAGTTTCACTAATATGAAAAATCAGAATTTGGAGAAAATTAAGATCTCTTACCTGATCTTCAAATCTCAAATTATTCACTCTTATATTTTTTTTTTTTTTCTCCAAAACTCTCCAACCTAATCCTCTTGTTCAAATTCCCCCATTGACATGTGCAAGCTCACACTTTCTAGGATCTTCCATAATTTTGAGGTATGGTGTCTTTTCTACGACAAATAGGTTCAATCACTGGTGAAGGGCACGAATTCTAATGAGTTTGTGTTGTGTCATTTCTAGGGTCCGAACTGGTGTGAAGAGGCTAAGAGCGACAGATCAATGTTATGTCACTGTACAACTATTTTAAATTATTTGTCTATCAAATCATCACCTTGTATAACCACGTGAACATCAATATAATGAAAGAGAGTAAATTGAGTCATTTAAATAAAATTGAAAACTACATTAAAAGAATAAAACTGAAGGACCCCATTGAATAATTATGAAAAATATTAGAGTAAAAAAAAGTATTAAATCATTATAATTACATAATTTTCAAAATAAAATGATGAATAAATTAAGGATATTTTTATAATTTAAGACAATGAAAGATGAATATGTATGTATTTATTTTTATATTTTATTTAAAAATTCAAATATTATTTATATTGGAAATAAGTTTGGACAATAAGTGTGGATATGAATTTATTTGCTTATGTTAGAATATAAATAAAGACACATTTTATATGTAATGTACTAAAACCTTTTAAGTAAACTTTATACATTATTTATAATAACAAAATAGTAATCAATAAACAAAAGTGTTTACCTAAGCTTATTTTGCTTCTCTAATAAACATCTTGTAAACTCACATGCTTCCATATTAAATATGATTATGGTCTTATATAAGTTTTATTTCACATTATCTTTTGAGTAATCATTCTATAAATTATAGAAAAAATCCATCTCGAGGAGAGAGACTAACCTGGCTCATATTCCTTAAACCAAAATGTCAACAAACTATTTAAAATGTCATTTCCAAAATGAATGATATCAATCAAATATATATATATATATATATGTATGTGTTTTTAGAAGAGATAGGTTACTTCTAACAATTAACAGGTGTTCGGTCGTCTCTAACAGCTCCCGAGTTCCAGTCATGTCTCCAATGCTCCTTATGTTATACACGGTCAAGTCAGTAAATGATCGAGTAATAATGTATAAGTAGGATCAGAGTAAGAGTATCTTATTTCTTGAGACCACTTTTCCTTTTATAAGTGTTTGGATGGACCCTTGGATGAATGGACGTCCAACTTGCCCAATATATTGTATAAACTTTGCTTAAGGTGTACTTGTCAAATATTGTCATGTGTCTACCTTGTTAGTGTCACTTGTTGACGAGTAGGTTGAGTTGTGCTTTACGTCCGATAGATATTCGGTCGGCCAACACAGATGAGTGTCCCAGTATAACTGATGGGTATTCGGTCAGCCAACACAGATGAGTGTCCCAGTATAACTGATGGGTATTCGGTTGGTCAATACAGATAGTCATACTTTACGTCCAATGAGAAATCGATCGACCAACACAGATGAGTGTCCCAATTATATTTGGTGGGTATTCGGTCGACCAATACAGATCATCATACTTTACGTTTGATAAGTAATCGGTTAGCTGATACAAATAGTCGTACAATTATAGACTGGTCGCTCCCACCCTATAGTCAAGTACGTATCATACAATTCGAAATGGAAACATCAACAAAATGATCTAAATTCAAATATTTATCAACTCAAATTCCAAAAAACATTCAACCATTATTCCTTCTTAACGGATAATCTTTACTTGAATTTTTAAATATTAACACGTGAATTTCACTTAATCAACTCATTTATATAAACAATTCGATATTTTCACTCTACACATTCTAATAAAATACATATATCAAATTAGCTTAATATAAAAAAAATATTTTTAGATTCATCAATCGATAACTACTAAATTTTGAGATATTTTAGCTTAAATTAGTTTAAAGATATAAACATGTTAACTTCCCTAACTTTAATAGTAACTCCTCAAATAAATCAAAGTCAAATCAGAGTAAGAAAGTCATAAATTATTCTTAAAGATTTCGATTCACAAATAAAAAGATATTGCTATTGATTTAAACTAGCAAAAATTCATCTAGCTGACCTAAACCTTCCATACATGCCCTCCAACCTCATCATGTAAGTCCAACAATAAAAAGGGATTTGAAATATAAGATAAAGAAAAAATTATTCTAAACGAAAAGTTAATTGGATAAAATTATTTATTTTTTTATATCTTATACAGTATGACTTCTTATAAAAAAAATAAGAAATTATTTAAAAAATCTAGAAAATAAATAAAATGTGTGAGAGAAATGTTTTTAAAGAAATAATAGTTAAATAAAATAAAATAATAAAAATTCTAATTTATATATGCACCATAACTTCAGACTTCATTTTTTTTAATGCTAATACTAAATATATATATATATATATATATATATATATATATATATGAATTTAAATGTAAAGGATTATGAAGACAACTCATGAATAAAACATTAATTTGTTTTCTGTTTGCCTTAATTGTGGGAGGATTTGAAGGATTGAAAGGACCTTCCCTTTCCCGAGACGTGGTATTATAGGTGCAAACCAAAAGTTTGAAAAAAGTAGGAGAAATTTCGGTACAATAAAATATAGCATGATTTAAATAATTTGATTTGAGTTCACTCTTACAAAATTTATCGTTAAAATCAATATACACAATATTTAATTTGTCCGCATGCGTTGGTTTAGCAGATAAGCATTAAAGCCCCCCAAATAAAAAAATGATTTTAGTCTATTTATATTATAACTAACATGGCTTTCATAAAAAAAATTTAGTAAGCCAATCAACACCTTCTATGGTTTACAAAAATATATTGGGCAAGTTCAAAAGGTTATAGAGTTAATTAGATAATAACATTAATTTTACTTAGACGGTTTAAAAAGAATGTATTTTACCTTGTTTTATTTATTATTTTTGAGGGTATTGTGTGTATAATTTGTTAGAGAGGAATGTGTAAACAACGGATGTAAATGTGTAAAAGTAATATATAAAATAAATTATACATGTATAATTATTTTGTACTAAACAGTCATTTTAATTCTTAAGTAGTGAATATTGTCACAATATTTAAAATTAAGAAAATCTTAAACAAAATCCTTCAAGTAAGTTATTGAATTTACTATTGTTGTCATTTTAGGTTTCTAAATATATGTTAATATTATTGTTTTATTACATTTTTTCTATTAATTTGATTGTTAATTGATACTTTCAGGACAATTTTATTTTATTTTTTGGTTTTCTTCATTCGAGGGATCAATGTGACCGTGCCAATCAATTAGATCAAAACAATTATTCAATATATTGTATCCATGATTGTTGATTTGATCTCTAAAATTGTATGACAATTTCAAATTATATTCTAATTATTAATAAACAAAAGAGTTTTAAAAAATACTTTTTATTATTTACTTTCATTTTTTCTTTCAAATAAACATTTAGATATTATTTTACATAAAATTATTAAATTACATTTTAATGACAATATATAATAACTAAACCACATTTTAATAATAATAGGCAAAAGTTATCTAAACGAAAGAATTTTTTTACTTTCTGATTTTTTTAATTCATTAATATAGGACCAAATTGATTATTCTATGTAGCATAGCTCAAAACAACTTTTGTTCCTATTCTTTTTCTTTCAACGTGTCCATTACTTTGATATCCAGCAAACTTCTACCTTACAAGATTATATTTATCTATCAACTAGTGTGAATAAGATCTATTTTCATCACATAACCTACTATTTTCACATCACTATATGCTTTATCAACACTTTTTTTTTTTTTTTATCACAATAAAAATTTGTA
>Ga0209700_103528_pt1 | contig 29813 bp, 10 predicted proteins | sample SiratroredBW_FD_187528 | JGI IMG/M metagenome (GOLD analysis project Ga0209700, IMG submission 187528) | Root nodule microbial communities of legume samples collected from California, USA - Siratro red BW (SPAdes) (version 2) | ecosystem: Host-associated > Plants > Roots > Nodule | place: USA...
AAGGTGAAAAAAAACATAAAATTGCTTTGTTATAATCACTTTTAAAAAAAAAAAAAAAAACAGAAGCAAAGTGAGGAAATGACGGGTGTGAATGTTCAATAAAAGGATAAAATTTCTTAAAGGTCCCATTCCATTCTTTGATTCTTTAAATGCCTTGAAGAAACCCTTTAATTATGCAATTTCTTTTAAAGAATATATGCATTGAGGTTGAGTAAACACTTAAGTAACCTATGCTAGGAGAGGGAATATAAATTCCCCTATTTGTTTTGGTGACTAGTTTGATTACTTTGCTACCTAATACCCTCAAAAGCAACCTTATCCATTTAATTATTGTACTTGTGTCTCTAATAATGCCAATCAACTAGAATGTATAATTTTTTCAATGAAACAATTACTCAAATATAAATAAAAAGTATTAATTTTACACAATTATAAAAACCTATTAATTAAATTAATTTGGTTTTTATTTCGTATAAAAAGTTATCTTTTTTTAAATAACCCTTAGCCATATTTATTAAAAATAGTATTTACATAATGTGGAGTTGAATGAGTTAAAATAATAAAAATAGTTTTCATTTTATGTTCTTAGTCCAAAAAATTTTACTTTTACTTTTAAATCAAGAAAATAAATTAAACTTCTAAAATATTTAGCTCTTTACTATCTTCAATAACTCTATTAGCGAAAAAGTTGTAAATTAAAGAGACAAAACAAATATTTAAACAAGTTATAGAACTTCTTTTATCCATTAAAAAATATAAAAAAAAACACATTTTTTTAAACTTTTTTTTTTATATTCCAATTCAAAAACCTTTTTCTTTTCTTCTATTAGAATCCGGAAGAATTGAGATAATATCTTATTCTCAGTTTTTTTTCAAATTTTCTCCGGCAAATAAATCAAACTAGACATAACAGTAAATTACATTATTTCTTTCGTCGTAGATTTATTTTTATGGAATTGAACAGATGTTATTGATATTTTTCTTCATAGTTATTTAATTATATTAATAATTTTCATTCATTAAGTAAACATGTTTATATTCAAATAAAAATATACACAAATATTGTTATAATTCGAGGGAGATAAATGTCCAAAAAATTGCACTATTTTTTTATCTGCAAATAAATAACATATGTAGATATTATACGAAAATAAATATACAGGATCCATCAACATCTATTACAAACTACCACGGCTTGATATTGCAGTCATGTACAATTCTTATTATGATATCTTTCACCCTTATAATTACTAAATATGAGTTTATAATTCCGTCACCATATTTTCTTTTCTTTTCGTTTTCTAATACATTGATAACAAACTTTTGTATTTAGAAAATCCACCATCAAAAGAAAATTAGGAAAAAACCTAACCCTAATTTTATAGCGTCCACTATACGTACAACATGTTTTTGTTCTTGATGCGATGTTAGACTGTTTTTGTTCTTGATGCCATGTTACACTGTTTTTGTTCGGTGCATGATGCTTGTGCTTAGGGCTGCTTCAATGGACTTGTGCAAGAGTGAGCAGTGATATTTGACCCTGCAAACAGTAATTTATCTTGATACTAAAAAATAATATTATTTTATTAAAATATTATATTTTATTATAAAAAGCAGAAGTAAAATGGGTGTAAGTTTTGTACACAGTGTCAAAGTATATTTATTCAGAATAAGAAGGTTACAGCTTCATACCAATGGAGCAGTTAGGCAAACCTACCATAAAATTATCATTACATTTACCTTTTTTTTGTCCTTCATTGTCACCATGATATGAATGTAGAAAATCCAAACTTGGATTCGATGCATCCATCATATAACATTGTCTCATTGTCAAACTTGGTATTGATGTGATGTTACACTGTTCTGTATACGACACCACATGTGCTCACTACTGCTCCACACATCAAATGTGCATATGAAATTGCAAGTCTTCAGACCCTTAGGCTTCATCAATCTCTGGTTTTTTTACCAGAAACCATTACTATTTGAATAGCTAGACATAGTGATCTAAGTACTTACCTTTTCTCATGAATTTAATTTGGATATGTTAACAATATAAATTATTTTACACAATTATATATACATTATTTGTCTTACATACCGAATAGAGACGTCAAATTATCTTGATCTTTACGTTCATAATAAGGGTACTAAGAAATTTAACTCTTTACTCTCAGCTAGAAAAAGGTCTAAGCTAAGTTCATCCAAAAATTATTGGCTTCTTAATATGATGCTATACAGCAGCCCAAGCTTAGAGAGAAAACGGGTACATGGAGTCCACTAGTGTTGGACCACAATGGATATATCCATCAATTTTTAAACACACGTATACTTATTTATTACTAGATTTGTGCAGGTCATATTAACACTTTCAATATGCAATATCAATGTATATTTGCATAGAACAATGGAGGAATTAAAAGTTACAGGCCCAAACCTTCCTGAAATACAAATAACATTGTGATCAATAACGTTTGAGGAAGAGCAAGATTACGGCACACCAGCACTGCGACTGTTGACCAAACGCCATAATGCTTACCAGTTACCACAATCAGAGACTTTGGTCAGACAAAAAATGAGGCAGTTTCAAAAGGTTTTGAGAACATCCATATATGCTTCTCTATCTTCAACAAGGGTGTACCGCTACAAGCCATCCTAACTCTTGCTCTCATCACATTCTATTCTATTCACTCTAATCCTCATCAGGCTTGTATATATGTATATTATATCAGTGACAGTAAGCACAGGAGTACTATGCATTAGAATCGTAGCTATTACCACTATTGGTTTTGGATGGACAATGACTAAGGTTAAGCTAACCTAATAAGAACTTGATCAATCTCTGCATGCAGCATTATTTCTCCGTTCCGAAGTTTGCTTTCTTTTGAAGACACCCCACAAATAATATTTAGCTTCAAATCCTGCCCAAAGGACAAAAAAGTTAGAATGTAATTTCATGTTGAATAGATAAAATTATACTGAAATGAGCCCCCAACGAGGTAGAATAAATGAAGCTCACTCCAATAAGCGATTGGAAGCTCCGTGGAAGGAAAAATTAAAAGCTCTGTATTTTTAGCCACAAATCTTATGGCATGCTCATGGCAAATGACATCATCAACCAGCGCGTCAAAGACCTTCTCAGTTCTGCCAAGGAAGAAAATTCAAGTATATCAAATTAAAGAAAAACACAGCGACATTATGTAAAAAGTGTCTTGAGAAAAATCACCCTTCACTGTCAGGAAAGAAAAAAAGAGCAATGTCCTGATCAGTTGGCTCCCTACTCTTGAAACTTTCAGGCCACACAATAGATCTTGGAACCAGTTCTGCATGAAGAACTTCTGGGAAACGTCCTGTCTCCCGTACAACTTTGGAGCATGCCAAATCGGACACATGAGCAAGAAGTCCACTGATAGTACCAACAGTTTCGTTGCAGAAGTATATACTTCCCCTATTAACCAGAAAAATCAAGTTCAAATGATATTCACCACCAACAGCTATAGCAGTTCACCAATTTCAAATGAAGGTAGCAAAACAACTTTTGTACCTCCAGATTGGATCATTTAAAGGCTGTGCATAAACACGATCATGTAATTCTACATAACTTGAGTCATCATTGGTAGCTCCTTGAGAAAATGGAACACATTGGAGACCTAAATCAGAATTAGCTACATCCCTTGGAGCTGCCTCACACTCATTTCCTACCTCACACTCTTCTTCACTACTGATAAAAAGTTGAGGCTGCTCAAGCTCAGTTTCTATATCAACTAAGGCCGAGTTAGCTTCTCCTTTCTTATGTTTCTTGTTAATCTTCTGTTTTTGCAGTTGATTGCGTTTTTTCACTCTCTCTTTGCAATTTGCAAGTACTCTTGTGGCTTGGATTGCATTTTTTTCCAAATTTTTATCGTTTCTTGTTACAGATGAGAGAGGTGTAGATTGGTCGAGAGAAGGTGATAACCTAAGCTTTTTTACACAATCATCACAGAACCATGTAACAGCATCAGTAAAAATCACAGGCCCCTTTAAACAGTACCTGATAAAAAGAGGACAATTAGAAGTCAAAGGTCAACTAAAGAGTTAAAGAACAAGAAATCACAACTTTACAAATTGCAATTTTTCCATTTTCATAGAACATTGGGAGAAAAAAAATATCCAATTAAAAAGGGAATTATTCAATTATGTTGCATATCTATTCAATAATCCTTCGGTTTATCCAAAACCAGCTGTAACGGGAGCAGTCCCTGGTCACACCTTCAATACCAGTAGAAATGTTTAGATGGTCTGTATGGCAGTAAAAAGAGAGGCAACAACGGCTATGTACTGATGTTAAAAGCTGGCTAAGAAAGTAAATCATACTTCTAAAAGCACTTACATCATTCCAATAATTTTTGGATTTTCCAGCTATAGAGAGTACAGTTTTACATCGTTTTTTTAATGTTCAAGCAGCATTTAGTAGTAGTGGCATTTCAGCTAAGTATGATAATAAAGATTTCTATAAGTGCATCCAAGAAGGCAGAAAGAGGGCACATGCAATAAGTACCTATGTAGCGCACAAGCCTGACACCCAGAGCAAAAAACCATTGCAACTTGAAAGCCTCTATCGCCACAATTGAGACAAACAGTTTCCTACAACAATGGTTAAATATTTAGCTGAAAAGGTTCACAACACCACAAGTGCAACTCCAGACACGCCATCTTTCATTAAATATTATAAGAGACACATGCATATAAAAGCGAAATCATATATTATACTTATCTTCTAAGTCATGTATCTATGGGTTGATGTAAAGAACAGTTCCAAAACACTAAGAACACTTGCCCCTTTTCAACTCATGCTCCAATATCTTAGCAAGTGATTACATGCAATCATTTGGATTGCATGTTCCAGAAACCAGCAACAAGAATCTCCAAAATGGCAACCAAATCAACATTTCTTCAGATGTTGGATTTTACAATCATTAAATCAAATTAAACACAAATCGATCCAGTAGACCTCGTAGGAAACAAGTATTCCCATCCTATAATCACAATTATTCTACAGAGCCAGAATGCTATGACCTAGGAATTGCCATTTATAACACATTACTCTTACCAACCAAATTAACAGCACAATGAAACAAACGACATTTCAGCGGAAGCAATTACATCACCTAAAACAAAAACCACTTACTTCGCCCCTTCAAAACAGAGACCCACTAAACAAACACAACAAAGATTCAATTTTTATTCATAAGGGTAACATTTTTTACAGCCCACAAAACAGAAAATCTTACTCCATCATCTTACGGAAAAGGGAAAGAAAATACTGACCATTTTGATGACAATACGTTGATGTTGGAGCAACCCGAAGGGTTAGAGTGGACAGTGAAAGAAGGATTGTTGGTATATGAAGTGTTGTTTTGATGCGAGTGAGAAGTGTAGCTGAGAACCAAGCAATCATAAGTGTTTGTAGCATTGGAAACCAAGCCGACCCCTTCGGAATCCGCTTAACATGCACAACATTTTCGTTTTGGGCACATTTCTTTCTCACACTAAGAAAATAAATAGTATCTATAGAATAAATTAGCACATTATCACAAAATCAAATTAAAATCAGTAAAATATTTTAAATATATTAATTTTAAACTTAATGTAATATAATTCGAGTTCAAATATTATTTTGCAAAGTTTCACCACCTATAAAATTTTTAACCTAAACGTTATTATCTCTTCCCTAGAGGATATGGTATATATTCATGTAGAAAAAACAAACGCATATAAGTTTAACAATAATACAACGAAAGATCACGCGTAAAGCATTACTGTGGTACAATTTCTTTTTTAATGTCTACGTGAACGGATATATTTTTATTTACAAAAATAGAAATAGATAAGTTGTACATATTTGGTACGATTTCATTTAGACAAGTGACATGATAAAGGAATAATTTTAGAAAATTAAAATAGTGATTATGTGGTATGATTTTAGTAGAAAAGGTATAATACAGATGATGGGAGTGGAAAGAAATAAATATTCATCTAATTGGAGAGTGTGCTTTAATATAAACTAATAAAAAAATAACTTTAATGTGTTTTAATAGAAACCAATGAAAAAAAAAAATAAGAAAAAATAATAACTTCATATAGTCTACAAGAAGAAGATCAAAAGTCCATTTAATCACTACTTTTTTTTATTTTTTAAATATTCATTCATGTATTTATATATTTAAATATTCAGAGTTAAATAACTTTTGGTCTTCTTCTGAAACTTCTGAAATAAATATTTGTTGTTTTTTTTATAAAGTTCTTTCTCTGTTTATTTGGATTAAAACATCATTTCATATAATTTTTTGCAATTGATTCACAATGACACAATTTTTATTATTATTTTTTTATTAAAATTGTGTTACGTAGGTATGATCTTAATTTAAATTAAAATTTTCAATGTTGTTCTGAAATCGTCTCTTATTCATGTAATTTCTTTAAAAAATATTGTATCATGTAAACATGATTTATTTATTTTATTAAATAAAAAAAACACTCATCCTAATAAATTATTAAACGAGGTTGCTTTAACAAAAAGATTACTGTTTATAAATATAAAGTATAAAATATTAATAGTTATAATTATTTATGATTTTAGAATAGATATTCTTATCATGTTTTAATGTTTTAATTTGAAACTTTTTATCATGATTTTTACACTCTTATTATCATAAGTAAAATGTAAGTGATTTTTACTTTTGTAAGCGTTTAGTTTTCATACACCAAATACATTTTATAAGATTCATCAACCAAAAGTATGTTAAATATAATTTTCTAAATATTTATTATAAGAGTAGATAATATTTAATCTTATTTACACATAACTTCTTGAAATATATTTTTCAATTAATTTTATAATTTGATTTGTAATAATTTTTTTTCGTAAAAAAATGAGCAAATTTTCTTAATATAGTATGTTAATTAATTATTCTCATGCTTTTTAAGGATGACGTTTTCTATATTAGGCTTTGTTTGGTTAGGGAAGTAAATTTGAGGGAATGAATTTAAAAGAATTTGAGTGAATTGTATGTGGATGGTAGGATTGTTTAGATTAATGGATAGATGATAAGATTTGAAGAAATTTGAGGGAAATTGTTATGAAAGTTTGGGGGTAAATTTTCCAAACTGGTACAATTTTTATCTGAAATTCCTAAAATAGTGTATTTTTTTATTTATTTCCTGAATATGGGTGAATGGTGCATAAGAGATATCGTATCATTATTGTGAATAATCGTGACCCTATTGCACAAATTACAAATTAATTTAAGATTAAATGAAATAGTGCAACAAAAATTTTAATTAATCAGTTAATTAAAATAGTGAGAATACTACACTATTTTAATGTTAATGTGGTTAATATTCTCAACACATTCCTCTTTTGTTTCGTAGGTGAGTTGTTACTATGCAACTAAAATAAGTAGACAGTTACAAACAGTTTAAATTCAAATAGTTTAAATTCTAAAATAAAATGGTTGATGGGATTATTGTTTAAATTAAAATAAAAAATGATGTCAGTATGAGATTTATACAATCAATCAGATTAAGAGTAAGTTTGATGTTGAAAAGAAAAATTAAATTAAATTAAAATTTAGTAATAGAATATATTTAGCAAAATTAAGTGTAAGTTGGATATTTAAATTTAATTACTAATATAGAAATAATTTAAAATAAAATTAAAATTTAGCAATAAATTTAGAAAGAAAATTTAGAAAATATTATATAATTTTTTAAAATAAATTTATTATTAGTTTTTAAATTATATCTATTAGTAACTAAATCTATTTGTATATTAGGAACTAAATTCATACCAGATAACTTTTCTTCAAGGTATCTCTTTTATTATAATTAATTTCACATTTATTTCAATTACCTAATCACAATTAATTTCAACCATTACATATTTATCAATAAATAAAATATAAAATAACTTTGTAACTGTCTATTTATTTTAGTTGCACATTAACAACACCTCACACATGCCAACAAAACAGAGGAGTAATGGGTTGAGAATATTGAACTGCACCATTTCATTTAATGTTCGTGTAATAGGGTTACCATTCTTCATAATGATATCGTGTTTCCTATGCACAATTTACCCATATTCAGAAATAAAAAAAAATACACCATTTTGGGAATTTCAGATAAAAATTGCACCAGAAATTTGCCAAGTTTGGGAATGATTTGATAAATGTTATAGATTTTTTTTATTTTTTAAATTGATATATTTCTGAAATTACTAATTGACCCTTGTGGAATAAGATGAAAAAAAATTGAAATGAATTAGATTAAATTGATTTTAATATAAAAAATATAGAAACTGAATCAACTTAACGGGATATTTTTTTTAGTAGGTTGATAATGATTTTATCTAACCCAACCCGGAAACATTTTTACCTTTTTGTTTTAATAATTTTATATTTAAAAGAAAATAAAATTGTTTGTAAGATGAATAAAAAATATTTTAATTAACATCCACAGTTTCATCATAAATATTGAATCAAATAAGGAGACAAAAATATATGTTTTCCTAATTTTCTTCAATTAAACATTAATAAACATGTTTTCCTGGATAAAAAAAATAAAAAAAAGAAGAATAAATAGAAAACAACATGACATGTACAATATAATTTTATTATTTTTTTTATAAAGTAAATAACTTTTATTGATTTAATTATTTTTAATTATTCAATAATATAATTATGAATGAATAGATGGTATTGAATATGGGTAGATTGAATGAAGATTAATTATATTATACCTATCAGTATGCTACAGTACACATGACAAATCCTAAATCCACTTAAAGGTATTTTGTAATTTCCAAAGTCATCTTCTATTTATAAGGGTATTTAGTAATTTCCACCTCATTTATAAGGATTATTTCGTAATTTCCAGTTAAATCCCTTCAAATCTCTTTACATGAACAAGATCTCATCCTTCAAATCTTTCCTAATTCATGTTCTCAAATTAATTCAACCTAAAAGAATTCATCTATTACAAAATCTCCACAAATTGGTTGTACCAAACATCCTGTTTAGTTTTATGTTAGAAGAGCGTAGGAAAATTTAAAAGTTTACATGTAAAAATTTCCAAATTAATAACAGGATCAACATTAAAATAGTATTTTTATTGAAAAATTTTCCATAGTAGTTGGTCAAATGTCTTTCACTTTTGCCCCAATCCTAGTAAGTATCGTGTTGCTCAGTAAGTATTGTCATTTTCTCTCATTTTCTAGTTTCCTTCCATAACTATTCATATTATTGATTCACTAAATGCATGTAATATACTCTGTAAAATTTTAGGCCGATTTCTAATATTGAGTTAGTTTCTAGTGAGCTAGTCACAGAACCTTAGAATCTGCTTTCCCTGGTCATAAAGAGTTTGAAACAAGTTTAGTTCTGAGGAAACTTGAACTGATTTCAAAGTATAGAAACACAAAGTTGGTGGTCAAGTGCATATTGTTATTAAACAAGAAAACAAGTGCTTTTCCTTCTGGCTCAGATACCTGAACACAATGTTTTCTCAGAAATCAAGAATCTAAAATAATCTGACTTGTAAGTAGAAAATGCTAGTAAAATTGGCTTCTAGGGGTCAAATAAGGAGCCTCGTCTATGCTGAGACAATCTGCAGGAACATAGTGTGTTTCAGGTGTAGCATCAGGACAAATAGGCCTAATTCTCACCCTTGGTTTGCTGGGAGGCAAGAAAGGAAGTGGTGCTTCCTTCTTAAGAATTCTGGCTGCTTCTCTTACTCTTGGCCTCTTCTCATCATCAGGGTGCACACAAAGAAGCCCCACCAATAGCATCCTTTCCATATCTATTGCATCAAATTTCCCCATCAATCTTCGATCAGCACCCTCAATCAGTTTCCTCTTTTCCCACAAGCTCCACACATAATCCACAACCACAGTGCCATCATCTTCCACAGGCTTCCTCCCAGTTGCCACTTCCAACACCACCACCCCAAAGCTGTACACATCAGTCTTCACAGTAGGAACACCAGAATAAACATACTCAGGAGCAAGATACCCCATTGTCCCTGCTGGTATAGTCGCCTCCCTCGTGCTAGAACTGTGCTCATACACTTCCGCAAGCCCGAAATCCCCAAGCTTCGCATTGAAATCGGCATCAAGCATTATATTGCAGGTCTTCACATCCCTGTGAATGATCTGCCTCTCACACTCCTCATGAAGGTAGGTCAGAGCAGCAGCAACCCCAAGAATAATATTCTCCCTTTGCCTCCACGAAAGAACAATGGAAGAATTGAAGTTCCTGTGCAGAACCTTATTGAGGCTCCCATTGGGAAGAAACTCATAAACCAGGACCAACTCATTTCCCTCACAGCACCACCCCTTAAGCTGAACCAAATTCTTGTGGCGCAAGTAACCCACCATGGTGGCAAACTCAGTGGCAAAAGGGTTATGCAAACAATCCAAATCATTTTCCCTCTCAAATCTCTTCACTGCCACATCCCCTCCAAAGGGAAGATACCCTTTATAAACCTTGGCAGATGCACCCTCCCCAACAAGCCTCTCACGATTGAACCCCATTGTGGCAGACTTAATCTCCGAGAGTGACAACCTAGTCGGAACTTTACTCGTCTGAAACCTACAACTTTGCCCTTGCTCCATATTCTTCCTAACACCTCCTTTCTTCCTTGTCAAGAAAACACACACCACAACCATCGCCGCCAAAACCGACACCACAAACGCCGTCAACCCTGCCAACCCAAGAGCCATCTCCGCAATCTTTTTCCTCCTCTCATTCTCCCTCGTGTTCGAACCATAACCAAAACCCGTAGAATCCCCTTCGTAACACAAGAAACAGTCACCTTCATCGACCAGGTCCATGGAGCGAGAGTCATGGCCGAAAGTGGTGAACTGCCAATGATGAATAAGGTAATCACTTGACCCCTCCCCATTGGAGGCGGTGAAACCAACGTGCATGAAGTCTTCAAGTCGTTCAGAGAGGTCTATTTGGGAAGCAAGAATGGGAGTGGGAGGTCTGGTGGAGGAATAAGCGAGCCAGACACGTACCATCTTGATTGCATGGCGGTACTCCACCCATGCAGTGATGAGTTTGCCGCTCTTGAGGTCAATGCCGCGGGACAAGGCGTCGACGGAGGCGAAGGAGGAGGCGCTGTCGACGTCGATGGCGACGTGGTTGTCGTTGATGTCGCCGAGGGAGGGGTCGAAGGTGGTGTCAAACTCGACGGCGAAGAAGGACGAGGAGGAGGAGGGGGAGGGTTGGGGGAGGCCCATGGAGAAGGCGGGGAAGTGGGTGGAGGAGGCGATGAGGAAGGCGAGGCCGTCGCCGGAGGGGCAGGAGGGGGAGGAGAGGATGGAGAAGGAGAAGCGGGAGGAGAAGGAGGCGGTGGAGTTGGTTTGGGGGTCAAGAAAACGGAGGGGGTAGATGAAGAAGGCTCTGCCGATGGAGGAGGAGGAGCAGGTGGGTTGGTGGGTGGTGAGAGTGATGGCTTTGTTGGCGAAGAAGGCGTCACCGTAGAGGGTGAGGTTGTCGGAGGGGAAAAAGGGGAGGGAAAGCACCGAGGGGAGGACGAAGAAGAAGAAGAAAAGTTGTGGGAGAGAGACACAAGGCATTGCAAAAGAGAGATTCTTGAAATGTGTTGGCGCTTTTTGAAGAAGTTGCAGGTTTCATGGTAGTCGTACTTTGTTTTGGGGGCTTCGGTTGTTGAGAGATAATGGAGTGAGAGATAAAGTGGTGTGTTTACCTTCTAGTCAAATAGAAAAATATTACAAGTGTAAAAAAATTTAAAGTCAGATCAATTATGTCTTTTTTTATATTTAATTAGGTCATTTAATGAGTTAAGTTTTGTTTATGCACTCAATTAGGATACAATTAATCTTTCTTAACTAAACTAAACTATAATATGTAAACATTCAAGATGACTGAGAGAGAAAACCAAAAGAGGAAATGAAGAAAGGGGCAGATGAACAGAAAAAAAATATATATAAAAAATCATATTTAAACACTATCATATAGTTAGATAGTGAACCATTTTGACGATTTAGACAAAGATTATGACGGTGTCAACTATTTGGTTAGTGGCTGGAATATGCGAAAGAGTTAATTGCTTCCTAATAATATATAGATCAAGCTTAAAATATTTTATATTTGAGTATATTATAGAGTTGGTAGTAAATAAGACAACACAATGTTCTCTAACAAGATGATTATAAAATAAGATAAGTTTAAGAAAAAGGTTGATTATCCGTTTTATATTAGCTAAAGTCGCATTCACGTAACGATATTTTTTTTAGTTGAGCTTCTTGAAATAACTTTTTGCTTGTTTGAAGCTCATGAGATTGGATTTTGTCTAAGTAACGATACTTTTTTTAGTTGAGCTTCTTGAAACAACTTTTTGCTTGTTTGAAGCTCATGAGATTGGATTTTGTCCAAGAAAAATGATATGAGATTGGATTTTGTCCAAGAAAAATAATGTACTCAATTGTTGATTTTATATCTTTTCAGTCAGAACCCCAATCACTATCTACAAAAGCTTTGCAATTGAATATGAGTACACTTGCGTAGTAGCAGACCATGGTTAAGAGTCCAAGCAAGATAACATAAAATTCGTTGTCCAATGATGTTGTCGTGGGTTATGCATGAATTGACACACCTTATTAACACTATAAGCAAGTTCACCTCTAGTGAGAAGTATATATTATAAAGAACCAACAACCGACTTGTACAATGAAGCATCTAAAATAGCAGTTGACCCATCTTCAATTAGACGAGATGATAAAATCATGGGCATTGGTTGTGATTTGAAAGACAAGATAGTTGTTCATTGCAGAAGGTCTGTGATATATTTTGTCTGAAACAAATGCAAGTTACCATCCATGGTCGATGATGCTTCAACACCGAGAAAATAATGTAAACGACCAGTATAGTGTTGCCAGAGCATCATTACGAGAGACTGTGTATCATTCTTAGAAGTTCCTGTGATGATTATATCATCAACATATATATAAGAACAATTAAGGTAGATTAGATCATCAACATATATATGAGAACAATTAGGATAGATTATATCATCAACATATATATGAGAACAATTAAGGTAGAAGACTGTGTAAACTTAGAAAAAAGAAGAATCTCTCTTTGTTGAAGAAAAGTCAAAAGAAATTAAAGTGGTACTTAGGTTAGTGAACCAAAATCGAGGAGTTTGCTTAAGGTCACAAATGGCTTTGCATAATTTGCAAACAAGATTACGATTTGCAACTTCAAAACCAGGTGGTTGAACCATATATACATATTTTTGTAATTCTCCACATAGAAATGCATTATTAATGTCTATCTGATGAACGTGTCAACTATTTGTAAGTGCAAAAGTGAGAACTGTACGAATGGTTGATGGTTTTCACTACGGGATTGAAGGTTTCAAGATACTTTGTGCCATATTGCTAATGAAATCCTTTAGCTACCAATCTTGCTTTATGTCTCTGAAGACTTCCATCTGCATTATACTTTGTTTTGAAGACCCGATTACATATAATGGGTGTGACCCTAGCAGGTGGAGTAACAAGATCCCATGTGTTATGAATTAAGGCATTATATTCCTCTGTCATAGCTTGGAACCAGTGAGGTATTTGAATAGCTTGCTGCAATGAATTTGGAATAGTAGTGGAAATAATAGAAGCAGTCTAATGACGTAGCTTAAAAATGCCAGATTTAGCTCTTGTTATTACAGGATGACCAGTTTTCACAGAAAATGTGTTATCACTATATGGAAAAATGGTAGTAGGAGAACTTACGGATGAAGGTATCAAAGGTTCAGGAGAAGAAACCATTTGATCTGGTGAAGTATTGGTTGTAGAGAAAGAAAGAGATGGATCTATAGGTTGTAAACTGGAATTTGAAGGCACATTATAGACCCTGTTCTTTTCAAGAAAAAGTTGTTTAGTATAATAGTTACAAAAATAAGTGAAGAAGATGTAAATTTAACTGAGTTATTGTCAGAAATAAAAGGATTATTGGATAAAGAAAATGGAAAAAACGATTTTGTTAAAAACAACATGACAAGTGATATAAGTTTTACTAGATGGAGAAAGACAAACATATCCCTTATATGTTAGTTGTAGCTAAGAAACAAACACATGGATGATCAAAATTTTAATTTGTGATTAGTATAAGGTTGAAGCATAGGATAACAAACTCATCCAAAAGTTTTGAAAAAATTGTAATTGGGAGGTTTATTAAATAATATTTGATAGGGATTCTTGTTATCTAAATTAGGAGATGGAAGAATATTAATAATGCTCACAGCTGTGGTAAAAGCTTTCCAAAAAATTTTAGAGAAAGTTTAGCAGCAGTAAGTAATGCGAGACCAACATTAATATTGTGACGGTGCTCGTGATGAAACCATTTTATTAATGTATATATAGGCAAGATAACCTTTGTTTAATTGCATATTGAATAAAAAATGGTTTAAGGGATAAAAATTCTTTTGCACTATCACTTTGAACACTTTTTAATTGAAACCCAGTTTGCTTTTCGAAATAAATTTTGAAAGATTAAAATACAGATTTAGTTTGAGACTTAAAATAAAGATTACCATACAGATTTAGATTAAAATAAAGATTAAAATACAGATAGCAAGTACAACCAAACATATTTAAAATATGCATCAAGAAAAGCAATGTAATATCTAATCCATTTGAAGGAAATGTGATGAACCCCATATATCCATATATAACAATTCTAACATATGAATGTAAATAGATATAGAGTCATGAAATGGTAACTTATGTGCTTTAAGCAAATATCCAAGGTTCACAAAATGTTTGTTTAACAAATAAGGGAACATTACAGGATTGCATTATTTGATGAATGACTTTCACATGAGCATGTTCAAATCTATTGTGCCATAGAGTATATAATGATATCTTTGGTAATATAGAAGTATTATGAGTCGTACAATCAGAAGAAGGAACAAAATTTTGAAAAACATAAATTTCATCTTTAATTTTTCCTTGAAGAAGTATCTCATTTTTTTCCTAATGTTTAACAAGACAAATCAAAATTAAATTCAAAAAACACATTATTATCTCTAGCAAATTTAGAAACACTAAGTAAATTCTTTGAAATTGAAGGAAGTGTAACAAATTATGCAAAGAAAATCCATGAGCAGTGCATGGGAAAGTATAAAGAGCAAAACCAACATGTTTAATAGGAAGACCAATATTGTTACCAATTTTAACCATATCAGGACCACTTTGTAAAATTATTATTGTTATGAGTTAGATGATGAGATGCTCCACTATTTGGATACCATAATGGATCACGCAATAGCAATATAGGAGTTCCAACTACTGATGGTTCATCATCCTCATTGAAAGAGGTAGATGCTTGTGAAGAATTAACATGAATAATAGTTGATGTATTGGAATGGTCATACCCCTGTCAACAATTGGAAGCATAATGACCATATTTAGAGCAAATTTGACAGAGAATCTTGAAGTTTTGAGAGGATAAAGGACCATTTGAATTCCAGTTATTCCAATTTTGATTTTTGGGATTAAAAGATCTTTGAGCAGGATAGACCACAACTGAATTTTGAAAAATTTGAAGAATAACGATTATGCAAGAATGGTAAAAATTGATTAAATAAAGTTTCTTGTAGCAATATTTGTTTGTAAAAGGTTATCATATGAAATTTGTTTATCCAATTATTCCTAATAAGCAAACAATAAAAACTCCACGTATGCTACAGTATAAGGATCCAAGCAAGATGTAATTGTAGTAACAGGGTTATCATATTCATCCGGCAAGCCGTCAAGTATTGTGTCAATATGATCTTCGGTCCTAATCGGAGAGCCAATTGCAGCCAATGTATTAACTGTCTTCTTGATATCAAGAAGAAACACTGAGACAGACCTTCTCAGTTGAAGCTTCAATTTCTTTACCCTCGCACGAATCTGTGAAATGTGATATGTTTGCAGTTTGACCCAAATTGCTGCAAAGGAGTCCAACCCAACTATTTGTGTAAGAATTGTAGGATGCATAGAAGCAAGTAACTGTCATTATCAACTGATCTTATTGATCATATGGAATGTAATCTTCATTTTCAATATCAGTATCACTAACAGTGACGAATTGAGGTGAAACAAAGTTGTCCTCCAAGAACAGTTGAAATTTAAGTTCAAGTATGGTCGCCAAGACTTATTGTTTTCATAATAGATAATTTTTATCATCTAACTTCAGAGTGATTGGAATTGTGGAGGAATGTGAAACAAAGCTTGAAGAAGAAGATGTAGTAGAAGGGAAAAAAATTTCTAGATTACAGCAGCCAGTAAAGAAGAAGCCATTAAAGACTCTTGATAGCATGTAAAGATTTAAGATCAAGAAAAGAGAGAACCAAGAGAAAGGTAGACGAAAAGAATGAAAGATGTAAAAAAGAAAAAGTATCATTATTGAAGTATATTATTAGGTGAAGAGGCAAAGTCATATTTATACCGTTATACTTAACTAATGCAACTAAAATCTCTTATCTAAACTAGTCTTGAATGAATCAAGAGAAGAGGTAAGAAGATATGGATATTTTAACAGAGAAAATTTTTGTAAAAAAGCTTACAATGATACTAAAAGGCTCATTCACTTAAAAATATATCTATAAGCAGGAGATATGAATGTTTATACTGTCTCTCTTTTGTCTTGATATTTCTCAACGAATGCATTTATCTTTTATTTTATGTTTATCTCAGAAGAAAAAATAATATAAAGTTTACAAGTTAAAAAATTCAATTTACTAATTACATAGTCAATTATATAAAGGAAAATGTAATTAATGTTTGATAAAAGCATGTTGAGGAAGGGTGAGGACAAATTCTTCCTCCACCCCCATACCCTCTTCCTGCACCCCCATATAATTTTTTTATTCCATAACTGCCCTTCATGAAATTACATAAATACCCCTATCTTAATAAAATCCCTCCCCTTCCCAACCGGATGACCAGGCCATTCGGTTTAATTTTTTGAAAATGAGAACCAGATGCACCCCCCATCCGGTTCTCATTTTAAAAAAAAATACAAACCGTCCGGTAAGAGAACCTTCGTCTGGTTTACATAAGCCATTTGTGACTTCCGTTCCTTCGTTATTCAAAATCTTTCAATTAATCCTTCATAGAAGCATTAGGTAACCAATTTATGATGTTTATTAGCAATTAGTAGGTGATATTGATGATTAGAGTAGTTGATTTGGGATTTGGGGGGCTGTCGACAGCGAATTTGAGGATTTTCCGATCTGCTGGGTTGAGAACCAGATGGAGTCGTCCGGTTTGTATTTTTTTTTTTTAAATGAGAACCGGATGCACCCCCATCCGGTTCACAATTTCAAAAAACGAAAGAGAGGATATTTATGTAATTTCATGAAGGGCAGTCGTGGAAAAAAAATTATATAGGAGTGCAGGAAGAAGGTATGGGGGTGGAGGAAGAATTTGTCAAGGGTGAGTTGCATCGGTTTAGAACTTTGTGTAGTCCACATAGCTGGTGGATCACCAAAGTCCAAACAATGAACCTTGAATAGGACCACTTATTCCTGCACCTCCATGCTTTTCTCTTCTGCACTCCCTACTTTCAAAGTTATCAAAAATATTCTTTTAAAATTTGTATTTCAGATTTCATAATCTGTTTTGTATTCTTTATTATACAATTTAATTATACAAAAATTATGTTATATATTGTATAATTTAAAATACAACTTTTTTATATTTTAAATTATATAATAAAAAGTACATTTTTTTATATTTTAGATTACATAATCTAAAATAAAATAGAAAACTTGTATTTTGAATTTGACAATCTAAAATATAAAAGAATTTACATGTTTTAAAATAGAAAAAAAAATTGTATTTCAGATGATATAATTTAGAATATAAAGAATATAAAGAAGACTAAGATAAAGATAAAGAAGTTGATATTTTTAATTCTCTTACGGTGTTTCCAATTCTCCTATAGAGGTAGAGGCAGAGGAGGAAAATGTGGAGGTGCAGGAAGAAGGAGCACTTGCAAAGAAAATGGTCTAAACAATTTTTTATTGGCCCAGTTTATTCATTTGTAGATGGGACGGACCACGTTTGTGAAATAATAAAACATATTTTAAGAAATTTAAACATAAAAATCTCTTCAACTCATTCTCTAAATTTTAATTTTTGGTACACAAGTTATTTTCGTTATTTGATAATCCAACAAACTAACAGATCTTCTCGTTGGTAGAAAGTAAAGAGACAAAATTAAATAAACGAGAAAAAATTTATTAAAGGGAAATGAAGGATATACTTTTTATTACAATAACATGTTATTCTTATTTATTTATTACTATTGGTATTATTATTAGTATTATTATATTCTTTTACAATGAAAAATAAAATTTAAAATAAATAAAAATTTACTGAACCCACAGAGGTTTTTAAATTTAATATAAGTATGTGTTGTTCATTCCCACATTTATGTGTTTTTCTTAGTTAATTGGAAATGAAATGAAAAGACGCACACGTTTTTTGCCTTTTCTGTATTTCTTTGTCTTTATCGGCAAACGGTTTGTAATTGGTAAAATGACGTATTCACAACAAACATTTTCTAAATAATCAAATATTAAATTGAGATATTTAATTAAAATATAAATTAAATTATTCAGTAAAAAGTAAATAAAAGTAATTTTAGGGTAGTTGTATAAAATAATAGAATTTTCAATGTATCACAACTCTCCTAATTATTGAGATCATTTCTCTTTTACTCTTTTTTTTTTTCTCTTTTGTTTTCAAATTGGCCCATTTTTTAAATTTAAATAATAAACTACATTTGAGAGGTGAAAATTGTAACTATAAAAGAAAACAACATCTAAAATGAGGGATTAAAAATGGTAAAATAGTCTCATTAAGCAAATGAAAAATATGAATTAATTTTACAGCAATGAGAGAGATAAATTTAACTTTACGTAAAACCCATTTAATAGTGTGCCTTGGATTAGTTTTAATAACAAAGTTGAATTTAAAAGCGAAAACATGAAATAAGTATTTATACTTTTAAAAAATTTCACCATGATTGCATACTAAAATGGATACTAGTAGTTTCCCAAAGTTCAAACACACTATAAAAGTACTTGGTCTAAGAGTATCGAGTGGAATCACTTTAACAAAGTGCAGGGACAAGTATACCTATAATTGTGTGTTTGAGTGGCGTGACAGATTGTACTATTTATTTCTCTTTTTTCAACCATGTTCATGGTTCATCCCAACATAGTAAAGGTAGGTCATATAAATGTTCCATCTACATGGAAGCAAGTTTACCACTTCTTCCCACCCCATGTGCCCCACCATTAGACCCAGTTACACATAAGTTAAATTTAGGGGATTATATAGGGTTCATGTAATAACAAGCCCTGTTAGATTTAGAATGTACTGAAGAAGGAACAATGTGTTTTTATTATTGTTGTTGTTTATGGCAACAGTGACCTATGAGTAAGACAACAATAGGCAAAGGCTGCCCAACTATTTGTTGTTTTAAAGTAATAGGAACAAAGAAATAGGATTCATGTTAGGAATGTTGCAAGCACACATAGTTTGGTCCCTCACCACAAAGTTAATGTGTCTTTGTTCCAACTGGGTCATGGAAGGGAGCTCAAATGCATCACCCAAGGCCCATTGCCAAAGGTTTTTGCCAACTTGGATGCCACTTTCGTGTTCCATAACTAGATTTTCACCAATGTGTGTACAATTTCATTTTCATACATGATCAATAGCTACTTTGTTACAACACTAACAAGATCTTATTACCCACAAGGGGTAGATTGGTTTAACCAATTCAGTTAATCTCTTGTGTTTATTAATGTCATTATAGCATGTAAACATTCAAAATATATATTTTGTACCAGATAACAAAAGAAAAAATCACTTATACAGAATGGTACTAAAGAGAAAAGGCAAGAAGAGAAATAGTATAAAGGAGATTCACGTGACTAAAAATATGCATTTGCACATTTTGCCTTGTATGTGTACTAATTCACAATCTTGATCATAACCAACTTTTTCTACAAATATATAAGAGAGGGGAGAGGTTATTATGTTATTCTTTAAAATTCAAAGTGAAGAATTAGAAAAAAGATGGTGTATTTTGATCCTTTAAAGGAAAATTGGATATATTTTTATTTAAGAAAATAAAAAAAAATGGGGTCCCATGAGCATGAGCATAGGAAGAGAGGGACCAAGGGTGGTTGGATAGTGTGATTGTGTTAAATCAAGTGGGGACCTTGGCCATATAATTTTGGCTTCTTGTCCCCAAAGCAAAGCCTTTGGATTTTGGAACCATCTTCATCTTCATTCTCTCATTTCTCTTTTCCATCATTCCAAGCTTTGCTTCTCTTGCATCGAGATTTTACTCACTTTTTCACCCACCACAAATCATTCCAAATCAACAAAGTCGGCTTTCAAGGTGATCATGTTCCTATTATTGTAATTCTCTCATTATTTCCATTAACCACCAACCCCCACAACCCTACTACTATACTATATCAAGCTATTTGTTATCAGCCAATTAACTTCCCTTCAATGTTTCATCACCTTCTTCTACATGTTTCAACTTCAAACCTTTCTTAATATATGTTGAAGTCAAACTTCTTCTTAAAGATGGAAATTTTTGTATTTCTACTTTTAAAATGCAACTTTACAGTTTTTATCAATTCTCTCTGTTATATCTATTATTTCAATAATAAGCTACTACTATATTGTATAATACACAACTGAAACCATATAAACAAAAAAAGGATCGAGAACATATCATAATCATTTAAGAAATACATCGAATACTTATAGGAGGCTTAATGTAAATGACTATTTAAAAAACAAAGATTAATTTAATTAAGAAATAACTAATGTAAGACTAATAAGATTAATTAAAATATCTTTGTTAATTCATGTTTGCATAAGGTATATATGCTAATTAATGCCCATTGATCAGGTCTAACGCAACTTTATAAATATGTTGACAATAATCAGATAAAAGTACGTGTTTAATAACATTTATCATATTTAATTACTTAAAAATTAAAACACCTTAAAAGAATAAGACATCAATAAATATGTTCACAATAATTAAATAGATGTATGTTTTTAATAACATTTATCATATTCAATCACCTAAAATATTTAAAACACCTTAAAAGAATAAAACATCAAAGAAAAGATAGTTTTTTTGCATAAAAAAAATGAAAATAACTCTCCCTACATTTTCTTCTAATTAGACTTAGAAGGGTTATAATGAAACAGATTAAGGAATAAGTTTAATTGAATTATAAAAAATCATTTTTTAACTATTTTAAATTACGTTAAACCAGTTGGGTCATATTGTTGGTTAAATTATTTTATTGTGATTTATAATTGTAAAAATTGTAATAAGGAAATCATAAATGAAAAAAATTAATATTACACGTGTAATTAATTTTCTTTTGCATATTGACTTTTGTTTTTACTCTACTATCTTTTTAGTGCTATGTTCGGTACATTTTATTTTATTTTATTTATATATTATATGATGTTTTCTATAGTTTAAATACCAATCTATATATTTTTTATTTTAGATCATAATAATTAAATTTTCTAATTGATCTATTATTTTAAAGTTAATATATTTTGCTACTTTATTTTTTTTATTTTTAAAAATGAACTCACTTGTACGTGACTCATCAAAGGTTTGACTAAACTTAAAAACATTTTAACTAAGAATGAAAAATAAGGCAGGCTTTGGAGGAAGTGTACATTATCTATAAAGTTTTGCTTCACCTGTTTAATTATTTGATGTCTCTTTCTTAGTTATAATCGGGTTTGTTTTGAAAGAATATGTGGAAGTCTATTTTTGTAAAATGAAACCCATAAATAAGTCAATAAGCCTAGTCAGGTCAACAAATATAAAAAAGAAACTAATCAATTTTGTTTGTTATACAAAATAAATTTTTAGTTTTTTTTAGTTTTTGATATGATTTTTTTTTTAATGTTTAGTTTGAAGTTAGGAAAGGAATAGACATGTCTCTTCATTTTTCACTGACTCTATATAATAATTATTGTATTCATTTTGGGTAGATTTGGCATAAATAGAAATTTTTGGAAAAAAAATTTGAATGTGTCATATTTCAAGAGATGTTCCTCTTTTGCTTATTTTAGAATGGCGTTTTATGGCTTGTCTGTTGATAGCCCATTAGGTTCATCAAAGGGAGGTGGAGAGTTCTCACTTAAGATTTTTTATATTCTGAGTTAGGTCACAAGTGATGATTCATCATCTTGCTTATCTCATGGATTTGAATGGCGCAAGGTTCTTTCCAATTCTTAACATTGATTCTTATCTTGTGGGTTAGGTTACAAATGGCGAATCCCTGTCTTGTTTATCTCATGAATGTGGGTAGCACAAGGTATTGTTTTAATTTTTAGTATTATTTTTATTTTTGTATTTTCTTTAACTGTTTTTATTTCCAAGTTTTTTGCAAACTTTTGAAGATTACGTTCATCCAAAAAATTATCCAAAACTCACTCTTTGAAACTTGAGTAAAACGATCTTACAAGCTTGAGTAAAACGATCCTACAACCCAAAGCCCTTCCTCCATTTTTCATAGACGTTTTCGGGTTTTATTCTACACCTCTAACTTGAAGATTTCGCATCAGTTGGTATCAGAACTTTGGACATAATCAAAGCTTTTGAGTATTACTCAGGAATCAATTCATATATTTTATCAAACAACGTGAAGAACAAGTTAGATTTTTTAAAATTAGCTCAATTAGAATTCGGAATGAATTTTCTTAAAGAATGAAAGAATAATTGGTATGAAAAATAGAAAAGATGAGAAATAAGAAAAATCTAATAATTAAACCGCACAAAAAGAAATAACATTAAAAAATGAAAAATAAATTCAAAGTTTCGATTAAATAAACAAACACTTCGACATTATTACTCAACCATAGTGTTATTAGTTTTTACATATGATAATTTTTTATTTTAAAAATAATTATTTATTTTGAAAAATATCCTAATTATTTAGTAAAATAATATAACAAATAATTAATTTAAATAAAATTGACATATACTTATTAATCTAAGATAAAAAGAAACCGATTCAATCCAACTTGAGATTTCTTTTTATTATTGAATTGGGTGATGAATTTGTTTAAACTCGATCTCACCTCTTAGGTTTAATTTGCAATCAACCTGAATAATAAGATTATACTTAACTTTTTACAATTAAAATTAAAAAAAAAATAATGGAAGTAATGTAAAGACAGTGATGATGACAAACACAATTGTGAAAAATGGATATAATAACAAAGACAACTATGAAAATGGTGGTGACAATGAAAATAATTATAATAAAAATGAGATATTGAGAGAATTGAAGGAATATATCAGCTATTATCTTGTCTTATAATTTAGATTTCTCAATATAGAAAATACAACACTAACAAAAATAAAATAACCAATAGAATAAAAATATCATACATTACCTGGTACAATTGGTTAACAATACCACTGAATAAAAATTATCCTATTATATTATATCTTCATCACCCAACATATATATATATATATATATATATATATATATATATATATATATATATATATATATATATATTACTTCTTAACTTCAACCAAACTATTTCTTTTTTAATGTGCATTCGTGTAAGGTTTGACAATTGTAAATTCTTTAAAGTTAAAACACAATCGGTTACTTTATCTAAAGCATTTCAGTAGGGATGACAAGAGAGTGGGTAGATATGGGTTTGATAATCTCATCTATATTTCTAAAATAAGAATTCATCATTATCTTTATATTTAGTATATATAAATTATTTTGTCTCATCCCCATTTTTACAGGAGAATGAGTAGTATACTTCCATTCACGTTTGTATTCACTCATTTACTATTCTAAATATTAATTAAATAATTGTTTATAAAAAATAAAATTACAACAAAAAAATGATATTGTCAAATATTAAGTTAAAAAGATACTTTTAAATATTAAATATCTAAAAATAGATTATAATTATATAAATATCATATGAGAATATTAAATAATAATTAAATAAAGGTTAAATAATCAAATAATTATAAAAAGAGTAAGGATGATGAAATAAATGACTTAGAAATGAGTTACAATACTAAAGATAAAAAAAATTAATATAAATTTTTTAAATTATCTAATAAATTAGGGACGTTTAAATAATTTAAAATAAAAATGAGTAAGAAAACAAGAATAAATATTTGAACACATACATGATAGATATTTACATACCTAATTTAGAAAATCAAATGTTATTCATATTTATACGTATTCAATATTACAGGATCATATGTTATAACTACATCTCAAGTCATCATGTCTTTATGAGCATAAAGTTCATAATTTAAAATACTATTTAGTTTTTTCAAAACTACATTTAAGTTAAACTCAACTTAATTTACTAATTCAAATTTATATATTGTTTTCTTTTGTCAGTGTTAAGATATATTGGGTGCAACGAGAACCAAGAATTTTTATGTAAGATCTATTGCGTAAAACATATTTATCCAAACCTCTAATCACAGTGTAGATATAAATAAAACCTAGAATGAAGTGGCTAGTTCTCCCCAACCAACAATCATGGAAACATAGTCCACACATACGGTTGCTCACCAAACAAATCACAAAATTTGGTCATGTTTGGCTTCAGAAAAAGCAAAGAAAGATGCATTGAACTTTGCTTACATACATAATTATTAAGGAAAATAGAATCAGTTTTAATGATTCGTTTATTAACAAAAATAACCCCTTTATATGATTTTAGAACCAATTAGTGATAGAAAACTAAGATTAAATTCCCAAGTGTGTAATCTTTCTTAGGTTTGGTGAAAAGGCTTTGAAATATAAAATGGTTTGGATTTGTTGAGTGAGTGAATAGGTGAAGAGGTAGCTAGTTGTTGATTATGATCTCATATTGATATTGAGATAGAGCATTGTCATGACCTTAGCCAAAAAGCATGGAACATTGTTGGCCATTGCAATGACCATTGATCATCATCCATTGTCGTTTGTTGTTAGATCTAAAAGCTCTTCCCAAGTAACGTTGTTTCCAGCAGTTTTTGTTTATCATTAGTGTTGGTTCTTAATTTTACTCTTAAATATATCTGTCTAGTCTTTCCCAACAAAATACTTTTCTTAGTTTCTATATCATCTGATTTTTTTCTAGTGATTTTCCAAAGAGAAAATAAGTATATTTTACATTTCTATAAAGATAGCTGCTTTAGTTTTTACTTCTCTGGAAAATATAACTTTTTTTATCATATTTTAACTTGTAATGGTTTTGGTGAAATTTATCTTTTAAAATAGTTTTTGTGGTCAGCTAAGGCAATTTCAACTTTTTATTTGGAATACATTAATATTTAATATTAGAGAATGCGAAAATAGGTTTTACTTTAGAGACGATTAGATAAACTTACAAAACAAGTTGGATTAAATAAAAAAAAGGTTGTGACTTAAATTGAATTAAATATTTTTTTATTTAGTTAATTTTGTCCATGATCTGACCGAGTTTATGTGAATTCAACTTATAAAGTTATGGATTAACTAATTTTTATATAATAATAATTTATTTAAAAAAGCACATACATGTGTTAAAGTTTATATTTATTTATAGATCAAATTATTATACCTACCTAAAATTTAAATTTAAAATCAATGTACGACTTAAAATATAAAATATATATTTGATTTTTATCTTTATTTGAATTTATTTGATTTGAAAAAGTTAAAACAAACCGTTGGTTAACATAAGACTAGACCAAGTTGAAAAATAACAGAAAACATACAGAATTAACCTAATATAAATTTCTTGTGTTGCCAATTAAACCAGATTGGATCGACCAAGTTACTTTAATAGTTTTAATTAAATAAGTGATAAAAATATTATAAGGATAAATATATTTATTAAAAGGAAAATAAATGGGAAAAATAATTTTATGCTCAAGTTAACAAATGCCACAGATACAAAATTATAGAAAAAATAAAACAAAATTTTTTGTAAGAGTAGTTTAATGTTAAGTGAAATCTCTTTTTTAGGAAGAAATATTTACACATAGTCACATAAGGTACCATCAATCATTCAAAGAATATTTTCATACACTAAATATTATAATCTCAAACCGTAAGTTATATGTTACATAAATTATCTAGATTGTATTTTGATAATTTTCCAATCCTTTATTAACAGTATTATGGTAGATTACAGAGATTTTTGAGAAGAAAGGAGTTATTCTTCAGATTGTTATTTATCACATTGTATTTAACCTTTCCTTTAATTCCTTTAGAGTGTTAAAATATTCGATCTATTTTTTTAGTGTAAAATATTTTGAAATGAATTTTACAAAAATAAGACTAATTTAGGATGAATCAATCAATTCTGATGATTTCATTTCTTCTACAGGACTCAGTGTGATGGCTTCGCTCCCATGTGCGTTGGTTTTATGAATCATAAAATGTAATTACTATTATTGTTTATTTTTAAACATTTTCCAATAAAATTTACACCATATTATCCCAAATATTTATAAAAAAAAAGTTCTAGGACATACAAAATTTCAATAATTTTAATTGAAACTATCTCTTCTTCTCCATCACTATTGTCCCACCAAGTGTCATCCACAGTTTAGATTGAAGTTGAGAGAACCTAAAAGTATTTTAACTCTTAAAACAATAATTATTTTTTTGTCGTTTCCCTCATTAAGTTTTATTATTTTTTCATTAAAATTCACCAAAATATTTTTTAAATTTTAATATTGATTCAGTTGGATATTTTTAATGGAAAAACATGTAAATAAGTTAGATTTTGTAATATACCACTATCTGATGAAATGAAGTATTTCAAATTTTGAAACCCAAAGTTAAAATTCATTTCTTATAGCCGTAATATAAAAATGGTTGATGTAGATTCTAACCTACATGTAAATTCTTAAAGACATAAAAACGAAAAGTGAGCTGATCAAAAAATAAAATAAATAAATAAAAACGAAAGGCGACACTTGCATACATCAACTGAATATAACTCTGTTCAAATTTACACAAGACTACTTTTTTTTTTTTGCAAATAAAAAAGTTTTTAATATTTAAAATAATTCAAATTATTATAACAAATAAAACAACTTCGTTTTTTGTTGATGTCATGGTTATAAGACATTCTCTATCTGTTGTTTAGATAAATAACAAATATCTTTTTCGGTCATTAAAGTGCTTCTCCAATTAAGTTTATAAATACTTCATAGCCACATAATGTTGTCTCGGACCATTTAATATGAATAAATTGATAGCTACGATTATATTCCTATTCAAACCTATGGATAAGAAACAATTAATTAGTGTAATATATATATATATATATATATATATATATATATATATATATATATATATATATATATATATTATACAGATACTTTTTTTAATTAGCATCTTACGTGAGTCTACAGATCAAGGCTAAATTAAATTAAGAAAGTCTTATAGTACACTATTTTATTCAATTATAGAAATTTATGATTTAGTTAATAAATATTTCCATCTCTCTTAAATTAATAAATGGATGTCATACATTTTTAACTTGTATAATAATCTCTCAAACATCTAATTTGTGAAAAATTTGATAAAAACATTTGTGAGTTGATATTCATATTGAAATTTGATAATTTGATAATATTTTTTATCAAGTTTTTTCTGGATGAAAAAATTATCAATCTTTACATGTTTTGTATAGTTATGTTAGATATAATTATGTTTTGTATAGTCATGTTAGATATAATTGTGAGTAGTGTTACATATAACTTTATAATTATACTATAATCAAATAAGACGCATATGAGCATTCCCTAAATTTTGGAAAAGTAGTTTGACAAATCTTTAAAGTTCAATAATTATTTTTAAGTTCAGCTTATCCACAAGATTTAGCTATAATTTTCTCCTTCTTGACATTTTCATATGACAAGATTATCTTTTAACAAATGTGAAGTATCCAACAGTTGATCTTCTATAATCAAGAGTACCCACTTAGTCTGTATCAATATAAATCATCACATCCTTGTAATTTGAATTCTTTTTTAACAAAATTCTTTTCCCATGAACAACTTTTATGTACCTTAAAACTTGTATAACACTATCCATATGTCTTTTTACCAAATTGTGCATGAACTAAACATATTAACAGCATAAGCTGAATATAGTCTAATGTGTGAGAGATACATCACTCTCCCTACTAGTCTTTGATATTTGTCCTTGTTAGTTGCATTTCAATTTTCTTCAATACACAACTTCAATCTCATTTCACTTGGAGAATTTATTTGTTTGCATGCTTTTATCCTTTTTTTTAAATAGATCTAATATATGTCTTTAAGAAAAATACCTTATTTTGATTACGAGACCTCAATTCTAATAAAGTTTTTCAAATGACCAAGATCCTCTTCTCGAATTCCTTTGCAACTATTCTTTTAATGTATTTTGTTATTCAATATCATCTCTTGTAACTATCATACTATTAACATAAACAATAAAAATTATAATATTTTTTTTTAAAAATAATGTATGATTTTGGTTGCTCGATATAAGAAAAAAGTATCAACATAACGAATCTACCAAATCAAATCATGCTTGTGGCAATTGCTTTAGTATGTGGAATGACTTCTTTAAATTGCATTACTTTCTTGCTATGTGTATTTAGAATCCCAATCCTTCTGGTAGCTTTATATAAATTTATTCAAATAATTCCTGATGTAAGAAAATATTTTTCACATAAATTGTTATAAAGACTAATTAAAATTTATAATTAGAGATAATAATACTCGAATTGTACTAATTTTGGCTATGAAAGTAATTTTTTTTCTATTTCATATGCATTCGTGTACCCCTTTATCACTATTATAGTTTTGAATTTTTCATACATTAATTTCACAATATATACCCATTCACATTCTATAGTTTCTTTCCAACTGGACAATTATCAATTTTTATATTTAATTTAATTATAAGAATCTCATCTCCATATAATAACGAATGTATTGAGTTTGAGGATAGGAATTATCATAAGCCTAATGTTTACCACATTATCATAGAATGAATAAATGCTCATTGCTTGTGATAGTGTCCAATAAAACAATAATATATAAATTTAACATATATATGTCTTTTGGAAGTTACTATTTGTTTAGTGTAACGAATTTAGTGAGATGAAAATGTAATATTTATAAAATGGGAAGTGATGGTTATAAATTTTGAAATCACATAAATAAATAATTAATTTTGATTATATGTTAATTAACATGTGGTTGGTGTGAATAAATAATTTATAATCATATAATTATATAATTAAGAAGCTCGGATAAAAGAGTGAAATCCAAATGAAGAGGAAGGGGATGAAAGTGGGTTTGGTTTGGTCATTAATTAGAAGGACAAATCTTATTCAGAAGCAACACTTGCCATAGAATGTGCATTTGGTTTCACTCAAACACTACATTACATTCTCCTTCTTTACATCTTTCATATTGCAAACTCCCGCAAAACCCGTCCCCACTTTTTCTTATCTAATATTTGCTTTCATTTTTATGTTTTTTTCCCTAAAAGCAATACTATTTGATTTAAAAGGTGCAAAAAGAGGAGGAGGAGTTTTATGTAAAATGAAAAGGGATGAAAGTAAAATCTATAAATATTGAAAAATAAGCCATGGTTGAAAAAATTCTATCTGTCTTTTTTTTTTTTTTTTATTCCTTTTTAACTGA
>Ga0209700_103529_pt1 | contig 29808 bp, 19 predicted proteins | sample SiratroredBW_FD_187528 | JGI IMG/M metagenome (GOLD analysis project Ga0209700, IMG submission 187528) | Root nodule microbial communities of legume samples collected from California, USA - Siratro red BW (SPAdes) (version 2) | ecosystem: Host-associated > Plants > Roots > Nodule | place: USA...
TACATGTTCTTGAGATATTTTAAATTCTTTGTATATACGCATTTAAACAAAAAAAAATCATTGAAAAAATCATTTTTGAATGTACATAAAATATATATATTTGGAAAAAATCTTTGTACAGACTTTTTGAATAAACATTGAAAGAAATCATTAAAAAATATTCCTTTGTACATAATCTTTCAAACATTTGAAAATCAATGAAAATATCTTTTGTACATATCTTCTCTTTTGAAAAATTAGTACATATCTTTTTGAAACATTATCTTTGAAAAGTTTACTCAAAAAATCATTTGTAAAATCATTTTAAAAATTTGTACATACAAGAAAATAGAATTTCATGCATTATCATTCAAGAAAATAAAAATGAAAAAACAATGACCCTCTCGTCTCAGTACAAGGTCACTTCAATTCAAAATTTACGACCCTCTCGTCTCAGTACAAGGTCAAAATGAAAAAAAAAACGCCCCTCTCGTCTCAGTACAAGGTCTTTTCAATCCAATATTTACGACCCTCTCGTCTCAGTACAAGGTCAAAATGAAAAAAAAGAAAACGACCATCTCGTCTCAGTACAAGGTCAAAACGAAAATTTACGACCCTCTCGTCTCAGTACAAGGTCAAAATGAAGAACAACGACCATCTCGTCTCAGTACAAGGTCAAAACGAAAAACAATGACCCTCTCGTCTCAGTACAAGGTTAAAACGAAGAACAACGACTCTCTCGTCTCAGTAAAAGGTCAAAATGAAGAACAACGACCCTCTCGTCTCAGTACAAGGTCAAAACGAAAAACAACGACCCTCTCGTCTCAGTACAAGGTCAAAATGAAGAACAACGACCCCTTCGTCTCAGTATAAGGTCAAAACGAAGAACAACGACCCTCTCGTCTCAGTACAAGGTCAGTTCAATTCAAAATTTATGACCCTCTCGTCTCAGTACAAGGTCATTTTAAGGTACGCGACCCTTTCGTCTTAGTACAAGGTCTTGGCCTCTATCTATACATTTATTTTATTGTTTTATTTTCATAACCGAACGAAATTAGTGTTTTTGTCCTTACTTATCTTTTACTCAACTAATCTGAACTCCTTAAAAGTTTAGATCATTTAGTAAGATTCAAGTAAGAGGGGCAGCTGTCAACATCCAATTTCGTCCGGACGAATAAATTATTTCAAATTATAAAATAATACAAAAATTAAAATAAAAGGGTCTGTCATCTAATTTTATTATAATTTGTCATTTAAATAAAAAAGAGACTTTGGTTCCATTACATTCTATGAATAAATTAATAAAATAAAATTCATAATAAAAGAAATAGTAAGAAATCAGTCTATTAAAAATTTGTTTTAAAAAAAATAATAGTAATTAAAAAATATATATCAAATTTTTTCATTAAGAGAAAACTAAAAATGTAGTAATTAAAAGATAACAATTAAAAAATAATAATAACAAAAAAATGAAAATAAAAAATAATAAATAAATAAATATTAAATAATTGATATTAAATAATAAAAATAAATATATATTCAAAAAAAGAATAAATAATAAAAAAAGAAAGGAAGACTGTTTTCAAACTGTTTACTTGATTTACACGTTCAAGATAATAAATAAATAATAAAAAATAATAATAAATATGAATGAGTCAAAGAGTGGTAACCTCCCTGAACTGAACTGAACTACTGGCATTTTAAAAAAAATATCAATTAAAAATAATGAGAAAAAAAGAAAAGAGATATATTAGTCAAAGGGAGAAAAAGAAAAGGGGGGATCATTTTGGTGAGAAAAGAGAACGAAAGAGAATATTGAGAAGAGAGAAAAGAAAAAAGCGCACTGAGAAAGAAAAGACAAGGCACCAGGTATCTTTTTTCCCTTTTTGCTTGTACATTTATTCATGACATAAAATAGAAAAACACTCACAATTATTCCTATTTCATCAACATGCATCTCCACTGTACATCCCACCATGAACCTCCATCACCTTTCCATTCCGTTCCAATAATCATCAACCAAACCACCTTCTATGTCATGTTAACCCCACTTCCTAAATACACAAACCAAATATCACTCATGAAAAAAATGCAAGCTTTGAAACCCTTCAGCAAACCCTACAAGCATCACATCTCGATGAAAACGCCCCTCACAAATACCCAAGAAAAGAACTACGTAACCCTGATTCTCTGTCCTTGATAGAGATACGTAGGAGCGAGGTCAAATCCTTGTCGGGCTCCCCTATTCAAAAAAATATATATTTTTAGTTGTTGATATTTGCATTCTATTTTTGTTTTTTGGGAAAAATAAATATTTCTAAAAATCACACTCTTTTATTTTACTTGTTTAATTAAAAGTACCACCTTAGGGCGGGCGTTGTGGGGTGCTAGTACCTTCCCCACACGTAACCAACTCCCGGACTCTAAATCCGGTTTTGCAAACTTGCCTTATCTGACTTTTTTTGGTTTTCCATAGTTTTTCTTTTAATAAATTATGGTGGCGACTCCATTATTTTTCAAAAAAAGAAATTATTTTTGGACAGCTGCCCCGTCGTGATCCCGGTTGCGACACAATACAACGTCGGTTTTAATCAAATAACTGACGTGGTCGTTGACAACGTGACGTCGGTTGTTTAACCGACGTCATTTTTAACGTCTCCTGGGTTAACGTCGGTTCGGGACCCGACGATAAAGGTGATGAGAACCAAGAGCTGAAGTTTAACCCTGCACAAATAAATAATTCAAAGGATGTTTTGCAAATTCCAAGTGGACCAATCACCAGGTCAAGGGCCCAAAAACTGAAAGAGGCATTGATTGGGCTTATTCAAGATATTTTGACTACGCAAACAAAGTCTAAGATTGAATTGAAGCTTAATCACGTTTTTAATTTGATATGGGCTGATGAAGGAATTAAATGAAGGAGATTTGGGCTAAAAACAAATCATTTGAAGAGAAGGGCCCATAGAAAATGCATCACCAGATTTAATTTAAGTGTAAATCTGAAGAGTCACCCATTATTTTGTGGATAAATTTTAAATATTTTATTTTGATGTATTTTGATTAATTTTCCATAGGGCTTAGAGTAGTGATGTTTAGTAAATTGTGTTTTTCGTTTTCTGATTTGATGTAATAATTAGTCATCATAAGTGTGTCAAAAAGCTGCTGCTGCATTAAATTTGGAGGCTTCTAGGCTATTGAAGAGTTAGGTTAGCTTTTTAGAAGCTCAAATGTCTACTTAAGTAAGAAAACACATGTAAATAACAACTTTGAATTTGAAATACGAATTTTGATTCTGAAAATTTCAGAAGTGATGGTTTCTCTCTTGAGTTTTTTCATTGGACTTGCAACTTATCAAGAGCTTATCATCCTTATGGCGGCGTTTTTCATACTTTAGGGTCTTTGCTGCATTTCTTTTTTGCAAGACAAGGGTTCGGAGTAGATCATCCTAAATCTGAATACTTAGGGATCTTGGGACATACTACTCTTTGTTGTGGATTTTAGAGATTATTCTTAACCGGGTTCACATCAAAAAGCATGTGGGAACCGACGATAAATGCCTTTTTAGTACTAGTGTGAAGTTTTATTTGATGGATCAACCTATAAGTTGTATTTTCTGTAACTGTTTTTGGAAAGATCGTAAGTAAACTCATACTAACATTTAATCAATACAGGTTGGATTTACAACATGTATTCAATAATTTTTACAAATTAAAGGCGAGTTTAGTTAAGATGCCTTAAATTCACCATTTGAATGCTAATATCAGTGTTACCTAAGAAGTTATGCATCTAAAACTCTGCCATTTAGGAATTGCACAGTGGTTAAAAGGTGTGTAAAATTGCAACAAATTTGATCTAAATTTCAGTCTTGTCATTGATAGGGACAAGCTCCAAATTCTCTTCATCTACCTCATGACTTATGTTATTTTCTGAAACATCAGAAGGAAGCAGTTCATCATATTGACCTGTTTTAGGGAGAAGAAAAACCAAAGCAAGAATTGCAAACCTAAGCATGTCCCTTATGAGAACAGCCAACCAAAGGTTTGTGAAGTCAGTTCTGGTGACGTGGAGAAGACGAAGAAGCACCCCTCCACCCCATCTGGAGCAGAGGGCACCAATGCTGTCAATGCACATTAACAGAGCAAAAAATGTGCCCTCAATGCCTAAAGGGCACAACCGGGTGCTGAGCACCAGCATGGGAATCCATCTGATTTTGCCTGTAATTCTTGTAGCACTTTCTTCAATGACAACAAAGAAGTAGTCAGGGATTCCAATGACCAAGTTCCAACGGAGGATGAAGATCAGGTCCAGCACACCAGATACGCCATATAGGAGTTGTGCATAGAATACTAGGTCTCTGAATGCGTAGTCTTTTAGAGCCTTGTGGTAAATTAAAACCCCTATTAATGATGCCACTGCACCTATTGCATAGATCACCCCTACAAACTCCTGCACATAGAGGGTCAAAATTATGACGTGTTCAGAGAATGAGTTCAGTTTACCTGTAAAGAGAATAATAGGGATACCTGAGAGAATGCAGGGCCCAGTTTTGGATCTGTATACCAATAAAAATGGCCTTCATGTGTGGTTACATTCAAAGCCAGGGAAAGGAACATGAACAGAGAAGGCCTCCACACTTGAGGATACCTAATTGTCTTCAACATGCTTCTAATTGTCGTTTTTACACTCTCCACCACTGCCTGTCAAATCTTATGTTTCTAATCAGATAATACAGGTAACAAGCATACAGATGTAGATATTCCAAAATACACACAAATTTAAGAGTAAAATCTAAGGTGGGAAACAACCTTAATATATTCAAAATGCAGTGTAATATGTTAACGGACAAAAAGTTATGAAACCTGTTTCTTTTCAAGATGCGAAGTTCTGTTTTCATAAATCACAAAACCCAGCACAGTCGTCAAAGCAGGGGAAAGAGCCATCAGACCAAGCGACTCCTACAAAATGCAATCAATCATCAATACGTCAACTTTTGTAATAATTATTTTTAAATTTAATTGGTTTACCATAAAAAAAAAAAAAAAGAAGTTATATTTACTCTAATTTCATTATGTTATGTTTTTATTCCTACAAGTTTAAAACAAATGCAATTTTAATCTTTCAAAATTTAAAACACTAAATAATTTCTTAAATTGCGTTTAATTTTTAAGCAGTAAATTTGAAAAACTAAAACCGTACGTTTTAAATATAATTATTAAATTTAAAAGGGAAAAAATCAGATCACCTCCAATTTCAGAATTTAAAAAAAAAAAAAACTATTTTACTACAGATTATTTTAAAAAAATACGCTAATAAGCAAAAACTAATATCAGAATAATTATTACCCATTTAAGTTCAAACGAAAAACCGTTGAAATCTGGAGAACTATGCAGAGTTCATGAAATCTCGTGGTTCTGTGTTCGTACCTGGGGTCCAAGCCGGTGCACGAAGAACCCGCTGGCGAGGTATCCGACGAGGGCGCCGGCGCCGGAGCAGTACCCGCAGAGGCTCTGCAGGTCCGGCGCCAGCTCCCTCACCTCGATGCTGTATCTCGCAATACACGCATCGATTGTGACATCCGCGATCGCCAGCGACGCGGACACGCCGACGAAGCACATGAGCGCGGCGGAGACGGCGAGGTTCCCGGTGAGCGCGACAGTGGCGGCGGAGACGACGCCGATGACGCCGGAGATGATGAAGTAGGGTCGGCGACGGTATCCTCGGACGGGGAAGGCGTCGGTGAGGATCCCCCAAAGAGGTTTGAGAACCCAGGGGATGAAGTAAACACCGACGAAGAGCTGAACGGTGGAGGGTTGAAGCTTCTGCACGTCTTTCCAGTAGTAGTCCGCGACTACCTTGAAGAGCGAGCCAGAGAGGCCTTGCCCTAAGCCGTAGATCAGGAAGACGCCGATGACGAAGGTAGGGTTTAGCTTGGAGCAGAGCATTCGCAGCCATTGGATTGGTTCTGTTAGAACAGAGAGAAGGGTTTTGGTTTTGGCTTTGGCCGTGACGGTAACGTTAGTGTTCTCACCCATTGCGGTGACGGTAACGGTGGATTGTTAGTGTTCCATGGCTTGATGAGATGCGAGATTTGGTTTCACTTCAACACTGCAACAACAAGAAGAAGAAGAACTCTCTGATGCGATTCAATGAGCGTGAAGGTTGGGTCAAATTTGCACCATATTCTCATTTTAATAATAATTTGGTGAAAATTTAACTGATAAAGATTAGGACATATTTCAATATTTAATACACTGTATGAAATAATTCTTCGCAAAATTATACTAAAATAACTATTTAATTTAATCTGGTTTTTGCAATTAGTGTTAATATGTTCAAACTCTTTTCGACAACCGACCCTTGAAAAACGATTTTGATGGATGTTTACTATTAAAATACTACAAGTTGAAAGAGAGTTAACAGCTGTTCTTGACTGAGAAAAATCAAAATATAGAAGAAAAAAAAAGAACTCTTATCCACTCTGTTACTATATAGGGAAATATAAGAAAGATCTGTCAACGATTCATTGCAATGATTCCAAGATATTTGCTGTCTGGATTATTTCTATTTATGTATTTATTGTGATCGTTTTTATATAACAACCTCTTCATTGTTAATATTTTATATATATATATATATATAATTCGTTCTCTAACACTTGGTAGTGTAAAGTTTTAATTGAATACTGTACTACATTATTAAGAACTTGTTTGTAGTGAGAAAAAGGTGAATGAAAATAAATAAATAAAATTGTTGACGATTTTATTGATGTGATATAATATTTTTTTTAAATGTAATTTTTAAAAATAATTTAATGTAAAATTTAATTTTTAAAAATATAAATTAAATTTAAAAATAATTTTGCATTAAAGTAAAAATATATTAGAATAAATTGAAATGTAAATATAAATTAGAACTAAAATTAATTTAAAATACAAAATAATATAAAATCTTCATAAATAAAATTTATATTACAAAATATATTAAAATAAATTAAATAATAAGATATAAAAAATTAAATTATTTTATTTTATTTATTATTTTAATTAATTATTATATTATATTTCAAATATAAATATTAATACAATATTAATAATTATTTATTATATAAAAAATATTAATTACATCAAAGATAATTAACGTACGTAAAAGCATAATCAATTTTAATTTTATATATATAGAAACTAATATGTACATGATTACATTTGAAAAGAAAGTTTATATGTCATATAAGGATTTGGTTAAGAAAAATTGGTTAACAAGAATGTGAGATCAAGTTTAGTTCAATCAAGATTAGGTTGAGGGGGAGTTAAGTTAAATCAAATTAGTCAGAATCTAGGTTGAGTTGAGTCTAGTTCAAGTCAAATCTGTTTATGACCAATTTAAGTTAAGTTAATATGAGATTAGGTCGAGTTGAATTGATTCAGACCTAGGTTAAGTTGGCTCAGTCTAAGCCTAAGTTGATATGTGTCTAGGTCGAGTAAAGTAGAATCAGACCAAGGTCAAGCTAAGTCAACTTCGGCCTAGGTTAAGTCAAGTCAAGATGAGTCAGCCCAAACCCAACTTAAGCACAATTAGCCTCCGACTAGGTCAAGCAGAGACGACCTGGGCCTAAGTTGAGTAGGCTCAAGCCCAGGTTAAGTTGAGTTGGCCCGAGTTCAAGTCAAGTTAAGTTAGCTCAAGCTTAGGCGATTCGATTCAACCTCACCCCAAGTCAAGCTAAATAGACACAGGTCTAGGTCAACTCATGTCAACATATGCTTGGGTATAGCAGAGTCGGTTTGGCCCAGAGTCTAGGTGAGTTAGCTTGAGGTTAGGTTGTGTTGAGTTAGCTCGGGTATAGGTCGAGCCAAGTTAGCCTAGACAAGGTCTAGTCGAGTCAACCCATACTAAGTCTATTCATGTGGTTCGGAACCAGATTTATTTGTGTCGTCCTAGGCCCAATTCCAGCTGAGTCAGCCTATTCATGGTGGGGCTAAGTCACTCGGTCCTAGGTTGAGCCTAGTTAGCCTGAGCCAAGTTCGAGTTAAGTCGATTGGGTTGAGGTCAAGCTGAGTTGTCCCTGGCCTAAGTCGAGTTAAGTCGACTAAAGCCCAGGTTGAGTCGAGTTGGTCCAGGCCCATGTCGAGCAGAGTTGGAACAGTCCCAGGTCGAGTTGAGTTGCCCGAGGATAGGTGCAATCATTTTGGGTTTGTTTGCAAGTTTGGTGAGTTTTCATGCCAAAAGTCATGAAATTTTAACCAGAACATTTTTTAGCCGTATTGATGGGAAACAATAACAAAATGATCGAAAGTTATATGGAGAAGGTTTAAGTGCAAAACCTAGTTATCTTGAGTTGGTTTTCAACTTCAACAGGCTTTCATATTAGACCAGGTTAGGCCAAGTCGAGCTATGTCTCTATTAGACTGAGACATTGGGCCTACATCAGGTTCAGGCCATGTTAAGCTTAGTTGAGTTAATCCAACATCAGGTCGAGCTCAGTACGCTTGACCTCACATTCAGCTTAGTTGTGTTGGGCCCAAGTTAAGTCAAGTCTAATTGAGATTAGGTTAGGTTGTGCCGAAATCGAGTCGAGCTTGGGTCGAATCGAGACATATATAGAGCCTACATTGGGTGGGATTATGTCAATCTGAGTTGACAAAATGGATTTAATCTAAGATTTAATCCAACTTAATTTGAATTCAAAAATCCAAATCAATTTAATCTAGTTAAAATGGTTATGGATTTTAGATTCAATCTATTTTATTGGGTATGGATTAATCTAGACTAGATTTTGAAAATTTTAATCCATGATCACCTTAGCAAGAGAAAATAGTGTATATAATATTTGTAGAAGAAGTTAACAAAATCAATTTCAAATTGGGAAATATTATTGTTGTTGAGACACTAGACAGTCTAGTCACCTCTAGCTGGTCTAAGACCTCACTAAATGATCCTATATAAGTAGTCTATAAGATTTTAATAAAAACAAACGCTATAATATATGAAATATTTACTAACAAAGTAATTTTCATGTGCAGAGGTAAGAAAAGGAAAAACATTAATAAGTATTATTGTGTGTTCAATATATTAGACAATCTTATTATCTTTAATGTGTTAGATGATCTATCAAGCTAAGTCCAATAGGAGTTGTTAATTTTGAATTGTGATGTCTATATCTTTAATGTTTATTAATCAATAACGAACTTTGTATTAATCTTGTAAAATGATTTAAAATGAAAGATTGACTTCAACATGTTATATATATAAGTTTAGAAAGAATTCGGAACTTAACCTTCAAAACAAGTCTTTTTTGAAAGAAAAATGTATTTTTTTTATTTATATGACTATGATTAATTATAATTAATTTACTTTTTTTTCTAATATGTTTGAATTGTTTTTATAAGCACATTAAAGCACAAGATAAAAAAAAAAAAAAATCTGCAGATGAAGATATGTTTTAAGAAAATGTTGAAAAAAAATTGATGATCAACTGTCATATTTTTAGTGCTTAAATAAAGAGAAAGAAGAGAATGTTGAAGATACATAAACCACATACAACATTTGTTTAGAAAAGATTTATTATTCCTATTTGTTAAGTATAACATTTAATATATCATGCTATAAAGAAAACTCTATAATTTTTTTACTATAAAAAGTCTTATTTTTGTGAGTTTTAATTGTGTTCTCTTTAAGAATGTTTTTTATTAGCTTAAGAGTGATTTTGATACCAAAAAAAATTAAAACTGATAAAATCAGGAATGATTGGTATATTCTAGATAAATTAATATATTCATATTAACCTAGAGAAATTGATATACTTATTATAATAAATTATTTTTTTATTAGTGAAATCTCTTAAACTATCTACTTGAGAGATCTCGACATAACTCATATTTTAGATTCAACCGGTATAAATTTTGTTGTGATATTTGTTTTATCTGTACTAATCAATATAGTCTAACCTAGTTTACTAGAAAAAAATAGCAGACAAAATCTGTGCAATCCGCTTCTAGAATTAATTATTTCAATAATTATAACTATACTATTTATAATATCTATATACTTTCATTTTAATTCGAGCACGTGCGTCATAAAAATTCTAACTGGTTACATATTTAAAATATTTGAAGACTTCATAAATGGATTAGTGAAGATATTGACATGTTGATCCTTGCAATAGAGAAAGATTTGATGGCTGTGAATAAGATTTTTTGTCTAACACGGTCACAATCAACTTCTAAATGTTTTGTCCTCTCATGAAGCTACTATCAAATGTTTCAACCGCAAAATCCTCGCATATATGATGTGAATTGTGACCTTGTAATTGACTTTGAACTTGACCTGAGAACAATAATTTGCATTTTTCTTTCCCATGAAACCAGATTTCCACTCAAAAAATGTAACAACCTGAAGTGGATCATGTACCACCTGCATCCCCCTGTCTCTCTTCAATAATCTTTTTAACGAAAAGAAATAAATTTGACAAATAATTTATATTTTAATCTTCTGTTAAGGTGAAAAAGTAGTCTCACATAACCTAATTTTTAGGACAATGCATTAAAAAGAAAATAGTATGATGCCGCGACTTCATTAATTATCGCATGTTCGGATACACAAGTTACAATACAAGTTTTTATAATGATAGTATATTACTTAGATAATATAAAAGAATTTTTCCACAAAAACAGAACAATTTTTCTTCACTCAACTGGTAATTTGTTTAGTATAGACACCAAAGTAATTAACATGGCTATATTTATAGCTCATCATCAGTTTTAAGTATTAACTCCTTGTGCACGATCGATCCTTCCCTTTATGCTCCTACGTACAGTTCTTGTTTGTGTTCTGAATTGCAAACCTCATGCAGCAAGTAGCCTCTGAATATCCTTCTGCAAAAATAAAACAAAAAACAGGTTAATCGTAGAATCTTTTTGATAGCTTTAGTATCTATTCTCAAATAACTTGTCTCATATATACATGTAAGAACAAATATATAGTTTCCTTTTAACAGTAATTCACTCCCAAAATCCAATATAGAAGGCTGATCTAGAGTAAAACAAAGACCAGACTCAGGGTAAATCATCTGCGTTGGTGTTGGTTTTATTTGCCTAATGACTTCCCATGGTCTCTTTCAGAATTCTTGGGCTTAATATCCCTCTCCTAATATCTTCAATGGATGCAGCCATTTTTGATAGAGGTACAAGAAGCTATAAGAAAACCTAGTACTAAAACTAACAGTTATAGCTACCAAGTAACAAACTCATTTTCTGCTGCTCTTAAAAGCCTTGGAGCATTTTCAGTGATACAGAATCATGCCAATTCAAGATGTATCACACAATTCAGATAATACGAATCATTTGCTTACCAAATCTTATTAACTTGAGCCATTTAGAAGTTTTATTTGTGCCAAAATTTACTGGCAGAGGGTAACTTTATTTAGAAGTGAGCCACTGAAAAGTGTATCCTTAATATCTCAAGATCTAGGGCCTATTTCAAAGCAAAAATGTGCTGAAAATACGTTACTTGGGTTTGTTAGAAACCTACTTACAATGAATGTAAGTGAAAACTGCCGAAACCATTCAGCATGCAAGAGGTTACTGACTACATTAAGCACAAATTACTTCATTAGGCACTTAAAATATCCAGTTTTCAAACATCAAATTCCAGTTTTCAGCACCAATTCAGTGATTGGTAGGGGAAGGAAACAGAGGGAGTGAAAGTAGGTAGGTGAGATAAGGATGAACATAAACAGAGTGGAAATATGTGTTTTTTGGTTTAAGAGAAATACTAGAAAAATAGAGTGGAAACGGGAAAGAGAACAAAAAATTAATAATCATCACTTGAGATAGATAAAAGAGACCATATTTGAGAGACCTTAACCACACCTCTCTTATGTTCTCATATTTATATTGATAGAAATTTTGATACAATGTGTAGAGGGAAGAGTAAAGATCAAAAACCAGAACTAAAACTAGAGTCCTAGTTACAAAGATAGGTACAATTCATAAGTACAACATATAGTACTTCTCCAAAAAAGCTACTTATATTTAATACTTAAGAAGTAAACTTTAAATCTAACTCAACCTTACAAAACCGGCTTGTAAAGTAAGATTTGCACCCACTTATATACCATGAATTGGCCTTATATCTAGTTGATGTGAGATCTCCAACACTTAGGTGAGATATTCTAGTATCATCATTCTCTATAATGACTATTCTCTATAATGACTATATCATTAACATACACTATTAAGTAGACACGTTTTCTAAGGGAGCTATGATAATAAAAAACTAAATAATCTACTTCACTATGTTTCAGCCCAAAGGTTTGGCAATGGCTACATTTTTCATACCAAGCACATGGTGATTGCTTGAGACCATAGAGGAGCAACACAACTTACATTCCTCTTCTAGATCTCCATGAAGAAAAACGTTTTTAATATCAAGTTGATGGAGTGGCCAATGACAAATAACTGTCATGGCAAAGAAAAGACGAACAATTGTCATTTTGGCAATTGGAGAAAAAGTATCACTATAATCAAGGCTATATAGATCTTGGTGTATTCTTTGGCAACTAATTGTGGTTTGAGACGATCACATTCACCATTGGGGCCAACTTTAGAGGCATAAATGCATCGACATCCAATTGTTTCTTCCCAGGTGAAAGGGTAACTAACTCCCATGTGCTATTATGGTCAAGAGTCTGCAGCTCTACAATCATGACTTGCTGCCATTCAGGATGATGAAGTGTTTCATTCACATTTTTGGGAATAGTAATAGAAGACACAGAGAATATAAAAGAATGATACGAAGTAGACAACCTATTATATCTAAGAAAATTATAAATAGGATGTGGATTACTGGTAGAACAAGTACCTTTCGAGAGGGCAATGGGTCGAGCCGAATCATCATTACTAGGAGTTGTGGTATTGAGTGACGATTGAGAAAGAACTTCATAAAGAGGATTCACCTTAGAGCATTTTGTGTCATGCATTGGTAGGTAAGAAACGGATGTGATGATGGTTCAAGAGGATTATGAACAAGATTGTGATTGTCAGGAGCACAAGGGACAATAGACTTAACTAATGGTACAGGGAAGATCTACTGGGTAGAAGAAACATCTTGGACAGGCGAAGAGAAGAAAGGAATCTTGGCTTCAAAAAAGGCATGGATGTCACACGCCTAGCAATGTTAAATTTGCGGCACGTGGAGCAACGTTTGCTTCAAAGACTGGTGGGGTTCGTCATTGCCTAGAGAGACACTCCAAATCCGGTGGTTACCAGAGAAAATTGTGACAACAGAGGGCAACGGTTGGCAGAGTCAGGATCAACCCACTCTAATACCAGCATAAGATAGATAAAAGAGACTATATTTGAGAGAGCTTAACCACACCTCTCTCATGTTCTCATATTTATATTCATAAAATTTTGATATAATGAGTCGAGGGAAGAGCAAAGATCAAAAAGTAGAACTAAAACTAGAGTCCTAGGAATAGGTACAACAAATAGTAGTTTTCCAAAACAACTACCTATATTTAATACTAATTCTAACACATTTTTATAAATAATAAATATATAAAAACCTCCGAGGAAATTACTCTTCGTGTTTGACATACTGATATAATGAAGTAAAGAGAGAGAGCAAATTGGGCCACGAAATACAAAAATAATCAATTATGTTGCAATCCATATCAACAATGAACACTTCACTGTCCTTGTCACTGTCCTTAGCATGATTCATTTTGTGAAGAAACAAATAGGTGCGAGATTTGCACCTTTTTATTTCTTCGCTCATCCAGTTTCACTAAACCAAATAGGGCATGTTTCCCAACATCTCTTCATTTCTTTGCTCTTCCCTACCTTCCTCCTCTCTTCAACACTACCAAACAGGCTGTAAAAGTTTTAACACTGAATTTTTTCAGTGCTAAATTTCCCAGTATTAACACATACTCTATAACTATTACCATCAATCTTGTGTCGCAAGTTGCAAAGCACAATGACAAACTTCGCTAGTTAATTAATTTCTATTGTAAAAATTAGAACCTAGACATTTCCTTTTGAGGGGATGCTTAACATACCTCAATTTGGAAAGGCGACGTTGTTGGTGGGTATCTTTCAACAACTTTACCATTTTTATCAACCAAGAATTTCTCAAAATTCCACTTTATAAGATCACCCAGAAAGCCTCCAGCACTTGATTTCAGAAACTGGTACACTGGAGCCGTAAATGGTCCATTGACATCCACCTGTTTTACAGAACTTAATTACTTTGTTTACTTGTGCTTTAAACTGTTCTGAACTGCTGACTGAAGAAACATTATCAAACCTTGTCAAAAATTGGAAATTCTGCTTTATATCGAGTGCAAGCAAACTGCTTAATTTCTTCATTTGATCCAGGCTCCTGCATACCAAATTGATTGCAGGGGAAAGCAAGAACCTCCAAACCTGAAAAGAAGCAGTATATTGGAACTAGATGCGTATTGCTGAGAAAACATAATAATTTAAAATTAAAAAGCTTAGGACCATATTCATAAAAACAACAAAATGTAAAATTGCATAAAAATCACTTCTGAATCTAACCATTGCAAGTATTTTAATTTTGCAAAAACAAAATCACCAAAGTTCTGCAAATATTAAGACCAGAAATTATAAGGCCAACACTGACCCATGTTCCACCATAGATTAACATTGTCATTCTACCCATTTTAATAAAAAACATAAAGGCATGCTTGGTAGACAGAGATAAAAGAATGCAGATTGAAAAAAAATGAGCAGCTACAATAGGCATTCTATCATTTTGTAAATTCTTCCACACCAACTAGGAATGAAAAGCATTATCCAGTCCAAACAAAAGAAAGGAAAGTGAAAAAAGTTTCACTTTCACCCTCCTACCTAATCAATTTGTAAATTCTTCCACCCCAACTTAGAATGAAATGAAGTATATAGTCCAAACAAAACATAGGAAAAACGAGAACTTCCTCACTTTCAATCCCCTACGTAACTCTTCAAATTTCCATTTTCCCTAACATGCACACAGAGCACCCTTAACTTAGCTACAAAAGATGGAGTTTTTATTCCTGGATTCTACCCTTCTTCTGCAAGAAATTCACTCTGGTCTTCATCATATGAAGAAGGAGAAAAGTAATGCATAAAATTCTACATAAAATTTGTCATTATTTTCAAAACATGTTGTCAAATAAAATAATTCATTAAAACAAGTATTCTTTCTTTGTCAGCCATAGAAGGTTCTCATACTTAAATTAAATCCAAAGTAACAATCAAGTGGAATAAACTGCAGAACATGAGTTTACAGGTTCTGCAGTATTTTTCATCATAAACAATCCATTAAACAGGTAAAAACAGCAAGATAGTTTGTCAGCAGACTTTGTATAATGCATCACACAGGGAAATCAATATACATTGTAAAATCATAATCATATTTTAAGTGACCATATCAATAGAACGGTGTAAGTAAGAGAATAGAGTTAACAAGTGAGAAAGAGACCCCAGTTAGTAACATCGGTATCCAATCTAAAGTTACCAATAAATTGGGCATGAAGTCACATAGGCAGGAGGGACATACTTCTCTCGTAGTTTTATACAGTACCCAACAAGAATAGAATGATTTGCACAAATAGATAGGTTCATAAACCAAGAAGATACATTAGCCAACACCAAGTAAAACATGAACAATCGTCATTCTCAGAAATATAAAGAACATACACAAATAGCAATAGTCTGTACGAGACATACCTTGATTCTTATACTTTTCATACAAACGAGACAGCTCCGAGTAATTCGATGACGTCAAACCACTGTCATAGGAAGGAAATGTATTAAATGGCATCAGAACAGACAAGAAAGTTTGACACAACTGTTAGCTTTAACCAATTTGGTTTTAAGATACAGAAAATTCTAAGAAAAAACTAATGAGGAAAACTAAGGCTTCATCAGACATATTGAACAACATATCTTCCTTGAACAGTTCACAACTCATACCATCGTGAAGCAACATTGACAATCAATAGAACCTTCCCCTTAAATTTGTTAAGAGGGACATCCTTTCTGTCGATATCCTGCATCATAAAATATAATACAATATAATATATACCCAAAACACATAACTAGTAAAAATAATAAAATATAAAACCTTCCATGTCTAAATCTCAAAAAATCTCAAAAAGGTATCCCCCTTCAGTAAAACTATCCATAAAAATAAATTGTCATAATAAAAAAATTTATCGACACCCCACTTCTCAAATTCAAATTCCAAGGTTGACCCAATTCTTTTCAAGTAAAAGGGTTGTGGAAATTGAAATTAAAGATGGTACCTTGACAGTAAAATCATAAATGGTTTTTTCTGTGGCAGCCCTTGCATTAACTGAGAAAGACCTAGGCTTTATGAAAAGCCTGGGAAAGGTTGATGAGGTTTGTAGGGAAAAGGCAGGATGGAAAAAGGTTGAATTGGAGGAAGCAAGAGAGGATTTGATGAAAGGAGAAGAGGGAGAAGTTGGTGTGGTTGTTCTAGCATGAGTGAAGTCATGGAGGGATGTGAAGAAGGAGGTGGAGAAAGCCATGGAGGACATTTTTGGTGGTTGGGAACTGAAGAGACTTCTCAAGTTTGGTCCTTTTGTTAATTGGAACATGGAAGATAACTTGTGTCTCAGAGAATGGAGATGTGTGTATCAAACATTCGCAAAGGAAATAATAATAAAAAAAAAAGTATGTGTGTAAAATTGTGTTAGTGAAGAATATAAAAATGACAAAATTATTTGAATTTTCTAATTTAGATTTATTTTATTTTATTTTCATAAGTATATTTTTATGTCATATCACTACTAATTTTGCAGTTCTAGAAATACACTTTAAATGTGGTAATTGTACAGATTCAAAAAAATTTCATACATTTATGTAAAAAAAAAAAAGTAGTTTACATGTAGAAATGAAAATAAGTTTAACTAAACTATTATTTATCATTGGAAGCAATAATTAACACTGCTGGGATTTTGAGATTTTAACATTAATCCTGTTAAATTATGAAAAATATTTTTATAAAATTAAGTTTATTTAACAAATAATAAGTTTTAATTCATAATACAAAAAATAGAAAAAAGTCAATTAATTGAATAAATACGAATATTCGTTTTTTTATTATTACATTATTTTTATAATATATTAAAAATAGATATGTACTGACTTAAATATTAGACATGCTGTATACACGTAAAAGAGAAAACGGGTTTGTGTATAAAAAGAATAGAGCTTATAATTTTTTTTATATATCTTCAATATTACATTCTTGTAGCATATCAAAAACCGAGAGTTTGTCTTTTAAAGATAAAAATAATAATATATGTTTTAACTTTTAAAATTAATAATGATAATATATTAAAATTATATGTAATATAAAAATATAATCATTATTTTTTATCTAACCTTGCATAATTAAAATTAATATAAAATAGTTTGTTTTAAATATATTTTAAATCCCTACAAATATTGCTCCGTGTTACTTTAGTCTCTATAATTTTTTATATTTTTAAATATTTAACATTCTACTAATACCTTTTCAGTTCTTATTATTAATATAAACTTAGTGTCAAATGTATAAATATTAATTAAAAATTATTATTTTGAAGCACATTTCTTTAATCAAGTTATATATTCAATATCTGCTACAAATAAGATAATGACATATGATTTTATCAAAATACTATTTAATTTACACAACAAACAGACAATTGAATAGTATTTTTGAATTGATAAAGTATCATAATTAAGCTAATTGGTTTTTTATGGCTTCTACACATTTTTTGTCTATTTCTCTTTTGTATGCCCTATTTTTTCTTTATCCAAATAAACATTTTTTATATTAGTTTAAAATGTGAAAACATTAAGATAATTGAGATTGTTGCTATGTGTGAGGTGTGGCCGAGGTGGAAGGTTTGAAACCTCAAATCAAGATTTGGAGGACTTGTTTGTGTGGTTCATCACTCACCACAATTTTATTTGTCTTCATTTATCACTCTTATAAACAAATATTATTTTGTGGGCTATCTTCAACTTACTATTTTTATAAACACAAATTTGCTCCTTTTTTTTTCTATTTTATTCTATCTACAAGCTTGGTCTCCCTATTTAAAAATAAAATAGAGACATAAATTTTCTTGTTATAAAAAACCAACAATGTTATTTATATTAATTATTTATATTTTAATTAATTAAATAATTGTATGATACTATATATATATATATATATATATATATATATATATATATATTATGTGAGTGGTTTAATGAAGCAAAAATATTAAAAAGAATAGATGTTATAAAACTTTTAAAATAAAATTATCAAATGCTTCTATTTTAAAATAGAGATACCCATTTTGTTTCATCTTTTACTCATACTAGATATATACAAGTTCTTTTAGGAATTTTTTAAGTACGATTTGGATGGTTTTCAAAGTATATGCAAATTTTGATGGTATCCAAATATATAAATTTGATAAATTACTTTTTAGAACAAATTTTAATGGGATTTAATGTCTTTTTAATGTGATGTAAAATATGGTATTCATCAAACAATTTTCCAAACTCTTTTTCTTTTTTCATTTGCGTGATTTTTTTCATCCATCACAAATTATATCTTCTCTCTTAGATAAAAACAATATAAATATTCATTTATTATAATAGTTAACTTTCCTTCCAAATATAATATTTTAATAAAGATTATAACTTAAATTTAATGTTCACAAGAACAAGAACATGAAAATCTTAAGAGAGTTAGAATTAATTAACTATTAAAGAATTGAAAAAAATTGAATAATATAATTAAATATAAACATGAAAGAAACATGTCTAAAAATGGAAGGACGTTATGATGGAAACTTCAATTATTTATATTTCAACGTGTAATGTTATTCTTATTAGTTTTATTGCTTTAAATTGTATTATTTTTATTATATATTACTATTTTTTTTTCGTTTTTTCCCTTCCCTCTTTTAACATGTGTGATCCCTTCATCATTAACATCTCCATTGGTTTCTTCATTCTTTTTGGTAATGCATATGTATTAAAATTACATAAAATTAAAAAAAAAATTACAATAGGAAAACATCATCTTCCACACAAGTCATCTCTATACTACGTGACCAACACTCACTATCCACATAAATAGATACTAAAAACTTAAATCTATCTTTTTGTTCCACCATCATAACACTTCCACTTAAGCTAATACTATGTGACAAAAACCTAGTACACCACATCCAACCTCTTTGTTCCACCATAACAGTATAGGGCACTATCTTCCACACAAGTTAGCAAAACACTATGTGACAAAAACCTAAAATGTAGTTTGTGGTTTCTATGTCTACTCAGTGAAAGTTATTCCATATAAACGTGGACCTATGCAAGCTGGTTGTTTTTCTTCAAGGTTTTGGAAGAGAACATTCATAAAGAAAATAACTTTTGAAATTTTTATATTTTTCAAAAAAAAAATATTGTCCAGAATAAAATTATCAATAAAAATATATTTTGAAATATGGATATCAAATTACATTTAGAATGTAAAATTTAAAATTAATTTTTTTGACTGCTTTTATAAAATAATTTCTTATAACAAGTTAAAATTTATTCAGGAATATTCTATTCTAGAACTAGAAAACTAAAAAAGTTTCTGATTTAGCTTACGGAAAAGCTTTGAAATGAGGAAAATAAGTTGGAGGATCTAGTGAAAACGTTTTAGAGAAAGTGGAATGCAATCACTTGCATAGCTTCCCATAGATGTAAAAGCTTGAAGAATTTGCACAAATTCCTTCCTCAAAACATCTTCCTTTGGATTATTGTTCATTGATAAATTTTTAAAATTTATATTTTAGTCCCTTTAAATATATTTAATACACTCTTTTAACTATCAAATATGTTTTTTTTTTGTCTAAAAAAAACTACTAAAGACTTTGACTTCTTAGTATAGAAAACTTTTTTTAAATTTTTTAACCTTAAATATAAGCATTTTATTAAAAACAAGATTTTATTGTAAGTATAATAATTAAAAAAAACTTAAATAATAATTTATTATTTACTGGAGTATATTATGAAGAAAATATTAAAATGAATCATAAAATAATAGATAAAAATATTTAATTATATTTAAAACACAAATTATACTAAATAAAATATGAATTATAAGATAGGACGGATATAAACGACTGGTGATATAGAACGACTTACATGATTATAAACATAAACATTCTCTTAAAACCAAATTAAATCTACTTTGAACTGATTAAACATTTTTTTCCAAAGTAAAAATTTTAATTTAATCCATGTTAAGTCTAAAATATGACGAGTTCTTCCTGCACCCTAATAAAAATTTTAATGTCACAATTGTCTTTATGGAAATTAATGAGAATCGGATGACACCCCATCCGGTTATTATTTGAAAAAAAATTGACAACTGGATGAGCAGGCCATTCGGTTGTATTTTTTTTCAAATGACTACCGGATGGCCTGCTCATCCGGTTGTTAATTTTTTTTCTCAAATGACAATCGGATGGGGGTGTCATCCGGTTCTCATTTCCAAATCAAAATGATAACCGGATGAAACTCATCCGGTTCTTATAGTCCAAATCAGAAAATTAATCCGTTCACCGTCAAGAACACCCCAAATGAAACTTTAAGTAAGGGCTCCAAGCCTAATGAGACTTCATATTCACTGTTACTCCATTGTTATTCCAAGGTTGGCAATGTCAAGGGGATAGAGGCAATTGAGAAAGAAATTTATGATGGTCATGTCTTGATTTGGGGTTTAGGGCGTTTTTGACGGTGATCAGATTAATTTTTCGATTTGGACTATGAGAACCTGATGGGTTTCATCCGATTATCATTTTGATTTGGAAATGAGAACCGATGACACCCCCATCCCATTCTCATTAATTTTCATAAGGGCAGTTGTGGCATTAGTTTTTTTATTAGGGTGTAGGAAGAACGTATTAGGGTGTAGGAAGAACTTGTCCTAAAATATATGGATATAAGAACAATCTATAACTAAATCATGGCAATTGCTTCCTGTACCCCATAATTGCTTCCTGCACCCCATAAATTTTTCATAATTTCACAATTGCCCATGCCTAGGGAAAGTTAGGTTTTTTGTGGATTTGTGAAAATGGAGAAGAGTGGTGGTGGGTGACGGCAAAGGAGCTACAACGGTGACGACATTGAAGGCTAACGACGATGAAGTGTAAGGCAGAGTAGTGGGGTGACACGAAGTAGCAGGGCGATGACGGAGGTGTGACAGAGGAACAACGGAAAAGTTTGGAGCAACGTTCGATGGAGGGGGTGGGTTTTTTCTTAAACTGCAGAAATCGTTTTCCATAAGATTTTTAGAAAATATTTTCCGTAGTTAATTTTTTTTTTAAAAATAGCCTTCATTACGAAAAACCTTTTTCGTAGTACGAAAAGTCTCTTATGGAAAATGTTTTCCGTAAGAAGACTTTTCTCTTATGGAAAACGTTTTTCCTAAGAAGACTTTTGTCTCATGGAAAACATTTTTCATAACAGGAGAAGTTGCTTACGGAAATTACTTTTCATAATGTTGTTCTCCTTCTACGCCATAACGTGAATGTCCTCTTATGAAAAACATTTTCCGCAAGCAAGTCCTCCTTCTACGGAAAACGTTTTTCATAAGCTCTCGTCCTCACCACTAACAACAAATTTTTCTTATGGAAAACATTTTCTGTAATTACCTTCTCCTCTTAAGGAAAATGTTTTTCGTAGGCACTCATCCTTACACCCTCACTTATTAAAAATGGTTTCTGTACACAATAACCTTCTACGGAATACGTTTTCCATATTTCAGCCACCCACATTTTATTACGGATTTTGTTTTCCGTAAGAGGTTATTGTTAAACGAAAAATCGAATCACACCAACTCTGCACCCCTACACCACGCCTAAACCATGCAAAATGAAAACAACTTACCTACGAAAGCTGCCGGAGAAGTTTCGTTACAGCACCCTCTACCACTTTCATTCACCGGAAAACCTACAATCACCACCCACTCACTGAACCACTTCCTCCCTTTGTATATTCTGTCAAGGGCACTTTTGGCATTACAAATAACTGATGAGATGCAAGAAGCAATTGTGGGGGGTGCAGGAAGCAATTGCTCTAAATCATCCTTCCACACAATCACTCAAAGGCAATTGCTTCCTGCACCCCCACAATTGTTTACTGCACCTCATCAATTTTTTGTAATTTCATAATTGTCCTTGCTAGAATATTCAAAGGGAAAGTTAGGGTTTTTGTGGTTTTGTGAAAACAGAGAAGAGGGTTGGTGGATAACGATGAAGGAGCTACAACAGCGATGACATTGAAGGCTAACGATGATAAAGGGTGAAGACGAAGCAGCGAGCGATGTGGAGGAGCACGACAACAATAGAGGAGCAGTGGAGGAGCAACTAGAAGCTTTGAGCAGTAGAGATATTTTGAGAGGTAAGCCTTCGTTTTTTTTGTAAAGCGTTGTTTTGATTTGAAAGTATGTATTGTTTGATGGATTTGTTTAATTTGGTTGGATTATTTTGATTTGGTATTGGTTTAATTTGGTGAAGCATTGTAACGAAAGAGGTGTTGTAACGTTTGACAGAGGGGATGGGATTTTTTTGAACTACGAAAATCGTTTTCTATAAGATTTATGGAAAATGTTTTCCGTAGTTAATTTTAAAAAAAAAAGTGTTCATTACGAAAAACCTTTTCAGTAAGTCATTTACGAAAAACGTTTTCCATAAGGTTTTATAGAAAAGCTTTTCCGTACAATCCTTACGGAAAACGTTTTCCATAAATGGCTTACGGAAAAAGGTTTCCATAATGAACGTTTATCTTGAAACAAAAAAATTAACGTTTTCATGCGATTGATTATTGGTGGATTATGGTTTTCTAACTTTGTTTTGATGCAAATGCCTTCAATAATAGTATTTGGAATGGGAGTAGGAATCCCAATTGGGAGTACTTTGTGTATGTTGTATAATTTAGGTGAAGAAGATTCAAGTCATTTATTTTTTACTTGTGAAGTGTCTAGGAGTTTATGGAATAGGTGTGGAGGGTGGCTAGGGGTGCAATTTGTACACCATTGTTCGGCTAAAAAGCACTTTATGGGTTTTTGTGCTTTTCAGATTGGTAGGAGTGGGACTGGTGTGTGGGTAGTGTTATGGCTGACAATAGTGTAGTCTATTTGGAACTTAAGAAATGATATTGCTTTTAAGGACAGGGTCTAATATTGTAGAGGTTTTCTCTACAATTCAAGCTAAAACATGAGCTGTTATAAGAGCTAAATTTAAGAATTTTTTTTTCTTATGTTGATTGGGTTATTGCACCTTTGGAATGCATAAAAATGTTGAAAGACTAAGAAAGCAGGTAGTAGTGGGCGTGAGTGGTGAAATTGTTCTCTTTAGTTTATTACTATAAATGTCATAACTTGACTTTAATATTTGCAAGTTCTAAAGTCTTGTGGATGCAGTGGTGCTGAGTTATGATGCATAACATAAAAGTATAACCAGGGATGTTATTCTTCCTTTGTTTGGCTCAATTAAAAATATGTATTTGCCTCATAATTTCTGGACAGTGGTGATGTTGTTATGGAGGATTTATTAGGGGTTAATTATATTTTTTTGATGTATGATGACCTACTTGAGGTTGAGGTCTTATCTCATGTAAATGAGGTCCTGTATGTTTCTTTTTCTGTTGGTAGGATGAATATGGGGTGTATTTTTTAGGGTTGAGGCTATATATCCTATGTGTGTGCGCTTTTGTGTATGTGTCTGCGTTTTTATACATAAGTTGGGGTAACCTTATTACCCTTATTTGGAATGGGGAATCAAGCGTTTTATTTCACCATACATTATTTATTTATTTTACATTATTGACAGTTAAACATCATGTTATTATTTATTTTACATTATTTGTAGATCGTCACGATACAATCTAGTTACTATGTTAAAATAGTGTAGTCTATTTTACATTATTTGAGACTATTGATTATTGTTTTTAGGTGTTTGTTACTAGACAGCATAATGGTGAGGACGCAGGGTGAAGGATCTCAATCAAATCGTGTACGACCTACTACTTCAGTAAGACATAGAGATCGTGGTGGTCCTTCAAATATTGTTGAGGAGGAAGCTAACATTGAATAGAATGTTGAGGAACATGTTAATGTACAACCTCAAGGATATCCTAGAGGCCCATATGATTTGTCGTTGTTAGAAGGTTATGAACACCACTCTGGCTATGACATTGTGGAGTGGTGTGGTAAGTTATTTTGATAATTTAAATGATGGAAAATTGTAATTAATATTTGAGTTATAATTATTTGATGAAATATAATTGTAAGTAATGTTTGTATATTATAAGCTTCAGGAAACACAACTCCTATTGCATTCAAGGCAAGATCTTTATCACTTACTATTACCTTAGGATATCAATCAACTCTCACAAACAACCCTTCCAACCTCTCAAGGGCCCAAACATAGTTGTTTTCACGTTCTGCTTCAACTAAAATAAATGCCACATAAATTGTTAGCCCCGTTGACGTCACACCAACAATTTCAAGTAATGGAAGCCTGTACCTGTTTGTCTTATAAGTACTATCCATTATTAATACAATGTGAAATGAATTTAGTAATTTAACTGAATCTAGGTGTGTCAAAAACAAATCTTGCACCACATTTGTGCCTTGATTAAACCTACACCAATGCAGAGACATGTCTCACTCAAGCAACATCATCAAATGTCATTTCTTTTCTGTGACATCGTTCTTCTCTTCGATATGTATTCATAGCATTATAAACTTGTTTTATCGTGGTCACATTTTTCTCATTATACTTCTTTAAAGTTAACAAAATATTTCTAGGTTTAGGTGAAATCTTAGTCATATCAATAAGCGTGCTCTTTTCGTCATTTGTCAACCTACCCCGTATATGGATATCCCACCAAAGTTTTTGACAAGTCATGATTGTGAGATCCACAGAGTAACTTCAAAATGGACACTTCCGAAATAGGCAAATATGGAAGCTATTTTCAGATCCGAAATTGGCTTTCGGATTTGCCCATTCTGGAAGTATTTTTTCTTAAAAAATGAATTCTGGGATAGGTAATTCCGAAAGTCAATTCTAGATTCAGAAATAGCTTCCGAAACTGCCTATTCCAGAACTGAATGTGTAGACAAATCATTATATTATTAATTATGTTATTATATCATTGCCTATTTTAAAATTTCCTATTCTGAAAGTAAATCATTATATTATTAATTATCTTATTATATCATTGCCTATTTTGAAATTTCCTACTCTGAAAGTGAATATGTCAAAATAATTATATCATTGTCTATTTAAGAATTCCAAAATAGGCAATAATATAATGAGACAATGATATAACTCCATAATAGATAATGATATAATTATTTTGATATAATTCCAGAATAGGTAATGATATAATTATTTTGATATAATTTCAGAATAAACAATCATATAATTATTTTGATATAATTTCGGAATAAACAATCATATAATTATTTTGATATAATTCTAGAATAAGCAATGATATAATTATTTTGATATAATTTCAGAATAGGTAATGATATAATTACGTTGACACCTTCATTTCTAAAATAGCCAATTTTAGAATAGACAATGATATAATGAGATAATTAATTATATAATAATTTTTTGACACCTTCACTTTTGGAATAGACAATTCCGAAAGTTATTTCTGATTCTGAAATTGACTTATGAAATTATCTATTTCAGAATTTATTTTTACAAAAAAGTATTTTCAGAATAGATAAATCCGAAAGTTAATTCTAGAAACTATTTTCGGATCTGGAATTGGCTTCCAGATTTACATATTCCGAAAGTTTTTTATTCGTTTTTAAATAATACACAATGGTCTTTTTAAATGGTGCAGTTTGGAAAAAATTTAAGAACTGGGAGGTGTCTCAAGAAACCTTAAAGGTGGAGGAAGAAGCAGTCCAAAAGAAAACACCACGGTGATCCCAACTCCACACTTACAAAGACACCCTACCCAAAATCAAACCATTACATAGAGAACTTGCATTAGAATTTGAAACAAAATTACTTTTCTTACTTTAATCTTGTTTTTTCTCTGAAAAACTACAACTTCGTAGGAAGAATGAATTAAGAACACTAAATGCACTCCTTGATCAACTCAAAAATCAAGGAGGAAACTTATCCTAAGCAAAAAAAATACTTCACACTCTTATGACTAAAACTATTGGAGACACAATAGAAAGATTAGATTCTTTGGAAAAAAATAAAAGAAAAATGAAAAAAAAAGAAGGAAAAGAATATGGTTCTATTTCTGGTTTTGAAATATAATGTCTCTTATTAGCACCTCCGTCACTCTAATTTCACCCATTGATTCTATTCATTTTGGTTTCCTACGCACTCTTGACCCAAAATATTAAAAGTTTAACTCTTACTTTCTTTTGTTTATTAACTTCTCTTATTCTCAAACCAATCAAAGCCTAAAACAAACCAAACCATTCAAGAACTAAAACCATATACTATTTACACCACCCACATACACTACATTAAACAAATTAAAATTAAACATAATATAAATTTAATTACCATCTTTGAATCATCTCACACAATTAACACACCAAAAACACAACTCGTTACAATTATTCATATTAAATTGTATTGAAACTGAACAGCAACAATAAGATGATCAAAACATTCATATTTTAGTATATTTTGAAATTTATATATATATATATTATTTTTAGTATATATAATAATAATATATATATTATTTTTAGTATATTTTTATCAAAATTACAAAAACATAATATACATAATATTAAATTTGACATAGCATGGAGGTCATGCATTTATTTAATACCACCAAACAAAAGAAATGATTTTTACTTGGAAAATAATTATTTTTTCTATGGATATTATGGTGAAGCCAGCTTTGGCGAAGACTTTGACTTAGAGAAGAGAAGTCTTTGTCCTTCATTAACAACAAACCACACCATGGCAACTACTCATACCACACACATCCTTTACTATGTGTACCCACAATTTTAAATTTTGCTTTTTTTTTATTATTTCTAATTCTATTCTTCACTTCTAAATTATCTCTATCTTTCTCCACCCCCAAAAAATATATTATCTTCTCTCTGCATAATAAATATATTCATATTGTTACATGTCACTGTCTTGTGCAGATATTTTCCTCGTCAATGACTTAGTAAATTCTGCGGAAATTATCAATTTGATTGAAAAGAAGGTTGTTTTGTCTGATCTTGACTGGGTGAGTGAACAGTACAGGTGTGTCAATAGCAGACACTGCTTTTTTTAAAGGAGAACAAAATCAAGAAAATGACAACAAAATTACACCAAAACAACGGATACAGCAAAACTCGTTATATCAATAATTACATATAAAGGATATTATTTTCTCACAATTTTACTTGTTAATATATATCTTCTAATTTATATCAAATCTGCTTTATTCATATTCTCATACTTTTATATCTCTTTTTATTTTTTTTTTCACTTCCTATATTCTATTTATTTTTTATGTTTTTACCCTATTACATCTTGTTTATCTTTTATTCAATCAATAACTTCTCTGGTTTTAAATTTAAATATAACAATATAAAAAAATTATATAAATATATATGCATTAAAAACATATTAAATTTAAAATTAATATACACATTAATAAAATTGTTATAACAGATAAATTTTAACTTAATAAATGGTAATTCTTTTAGGTAAAAGTTTTTTATGTTAATTTTTATATATGTTAACACACTCAAGTTAGTTTCTATTATAGTCACTTTTATCTATATTTGATCAATATATATAAATTAAATAAAGAAATACCTTATAATAATAATAATAATAATAATAATAATAATAATAATAATAATAATAATAATAATAATAATAATAATAATAATAAAATACTAAGTTGATAACTTTTTATATATAAAAACGAATTAATAAGTTTTGATTATGAATAAATCTGTAAATTTGTCACTCATTCTTTTTGTTCCATATACTTGGTTTGCTACTGGACAAGAAATGGACATCAATAACATTCTCGATTAAAGGAAATAAATTTATTGTAAACTCATATACATAAATTAAATTATATATTTAATCTATAAAACAGTATCAAATTGTTTTGTCACAATTAAGGACACGGTATCTTAAATTTTATGTTTTCAAAAAACTTATTTTTACTGAAATTCGCATTCTATTATCTGCATCAAATATTAACTGAGTAATTGGTTGAGACCCTTTCTAAAAGCATGCATGATAAAATATTTTTCTTCAAGCTATGTTTAAGCTTCGAAGAACACATTCAGAAAGATTATCCAATCATATACTTGAAATTGCATGAAAAAGTTCAGTGGATGAACAGTGTCTGACAAATTCAAAGGCTCAAAGCCAGAATAAAGAAATATCAATTCTTTGCCACAAAGTCTTTTTCTTTTCTTTTCTTTTCTTTTTCTTTCTTTATAATAGTGGCGGTAGTAATTGTACCTGTTTCTCTGTTCTCTTCTTCATTCTCTTTCCTTTACCTTTCTGTCTATACTCCAAACTCAACTCCTTACCCTCTTCAAATTTCTGACTGTTAGTACCACTCTTCAATCTTCCCAATATTACTTTGCTCATACTTCTCAAAAGTTCAAACAAAGAAGAAATATTTAGAAGTAAATTCTTATGAACTGTTGTTCATTACATATTTTTTTAACTTTCAAGTTAGAAAAGACAGAATTTTGAGCTGTGAACTCTTATGAGTAATTTATTGTTCATATTATCATCTGGGTATTCCTTGATTATGGATTCTACCCTCTATTGGTCTTTGAATATTGCTTCTTTGCTTTTCTATTAACTGTTGATTAATCTTTATCTTCGTTACTTTCTGTACATTTCTCAGCACAATTAACACTCAAAGAGTTTCCAATTTTTCTTGTGTCATCTTTTCATATTAAGCACTAGTTCTTCTTTATTCAGCTTGAATTCCGTTTGCTCTGTCTTTTTATGTTTTATTTTGGGTTGAAATTTTCTGTTCCTTATTGTGTTGCATGGCTTTAGTTTTAGATCATTCTCTATTCATTGTCGGTTATCTCTTTTTAACCCTGCCACTGAGAAAAGGGAAAAAAGGAGAAAAGAAGTTTAGATGAGCTTTTCTTTGACTGGAGTCTTCTTCTTAGTTCCACTGTCATGCTTGGAAATTATGCCCTCATCATTATCTTTTCTCTTAATTTTTTTTTTTCTGAAGTACTACTGCCATGTACTAGAATAGCAAAAGTTATGCTTCACACTGGTCTCCCCATTTAAGTGTCTTTCAGTTGACATTTTCTTTTACTCTTTCTACTTTCCTTTTTGAAAACAGCTTATTCTTAATTTTTTAATGTACACATTAGATTTGTCTGAGCATCATGGCTTTTCTTTTCTCTGTGAGAGTTATTATAGATAATGATATCCAACTTATTTTGGTGTTGCTTTCTTTAATTTTTCATGCTTGAAGAAATAAAACTAATGCTTGTTTGTTCTGTACAGAAAGAATGGGAACAAATCTCAGCACTCCCAAAACTGAAAAGTCTTCCGATGATGGTGAAAATGAGCATCTTAGATATGGTTTATCATCTATGCAAGGCTGGCGTGCATCAATGGAAGATGCAGTGAGTTTTCACTGGAAAAGTTGCTAGTTAGTTTATTAAATTGATAATCTTGTGTGTAAGAAATACTGAATTTTTTCAGAAAAAACTTCATTAGAATGCTTTTTTTTTTTTTTTTTTTTTTTTTTTTTTTTT
>Ga0209700_103530_pt1 | contig 29795 bp, 11 predicted proteins | sample SiratroredBW_FD_187528 | JGI IMG/M metagenome (GOLD analysis project Ga0209700, IMG submission 187528) | Root nodule microbial communities of legume samples collected from California, USA - Siratro red BW (SPAdes) (version 2) | ecosystem: Host-associated > Plants > Roots > Nodule | place: USA...
CTCAAATTAAAAAAAAAATACCAATCTTTAAAAAATATAGTTTCTGTAACTCCAAAAAATTCATTTTGAACTTTATAGATGCCAACCACATTAATGAAATTGATGTGAAATTGGAAACCGTGCTACTTACTTCCATTAACTTATCTAAAAACCAAGTTGTAGGAGCTAAAATTATTTTTTTCATAATTTAAAAGACTAAAAGTAAAACTGCTTCATTGAAAATATAAATAAATCTTAAAACAGTACCATAGTATAAAATATAATCCGTTATTACTAAATTTTATTTTAATTTATAGTGATAAATAATATTTTATTAACTTCTTACATAAAAATTTAATTATTTTTATAGTTTAATTTTAAAAAAAGTAAGTGACATATATATTTGACCATTGACCTATTAATGGATTAGGATTAGATAAAAAATAATAATTAGATTAATGAAATTCCCGTCCATCATTGGATCATAGCAACCTAATCTGACCTAAAATTATATTATCCAACAAGGTATATAATAATTGTACCTTATTTAGACTCTTTCAGTTTTGAGTTAAAAACTTCACAACTAAATCATTCTACCATAGTTGAAAACATAATGCTTTATATAACTTAAGACTTCGTTAAATTCAAGAACATGATTAAACTGTTATGAGTGATGTAAATAAAGAGTATGAAAAGCATAAATTATTGGAAATACTAGTTTAATTTTATGTTCCTTGTCGACATAGTCATCTCATGTTCTAAGCTTGAGAAGTAAATCAAGTCCAAAAGCAAGCACCACTAATGCACCTTCTAAGAAAATACAGAACTTTTCTTGTGGTATAACAGGAGTCTAGTACTAGGGTGCATCCAAGTGATTTAATTATTATCTGCTTCTTCCCATTTTGCATGGTTATATAAAAATAATAGTAAAGTGTATTTAAAACTTGTAAAGATAAATGCTATTAATACATTTTTTAACATAATATACTATTAATTAAAATTCATTAAAAACTGAAAAAAAAAACCTTATAATTTTTTCTGATTGCATAATTTTTAATAAATTTAAATAACTAGAGAGTGTTTTTTTGGAAGTGTTGTTAGCACTTCTCTAAAACACTATTTCAAATTATTGCATGCACAGAGTACAATTGGGCACTAGTTTGGTTTGTTAGGGCTGGGGAACTTTTTCCATCCACAGAGCACTGGGTTCGATTCATCATGTGGGGTTGAATTTAGAGTGAATTTAAGGTATTACATAATACCTCTCTTTTACAATAATTTTTTCGAACATTGTGATGTAATTAAGTTACATAATTTATGGTGTCCTACTTAATTTAAAAGAAAATTTTATGTAGTACAATACTGAAACTGTTTACATTGTTGTTAAAGTGTGCACATGGGATTTGTAGGTTCAACCATCCACAATCCGTTTATGTGGTTGACCAGATTAAATGCCAATCATGTTTGGTCGACATTCCATAGAAGTTCATAAACTAAATTTATTAATCAAATAAATTAAACCTAGCTAGCTAGATTGATGACATGTAACTGCAGTCGGACAACAAAACCGCTAGCAAAAGTAGCACTACCAACGAAAGGTTAAATGTACGGTCAACAATTTTTCATCTTTACTAAAATAAACTGACAGAAACATTAGGCCAATTTTGTGCAGATTCATGTTTTATATCCTTGAAATAAATTCAAGATTGAGAACAGAGATTCCAAAAGTTTGTTTGATGATATAAATACAAGCCTCTATATGCTTTTTTCTATGTATTTACCCTTTGCTTTTGCCATGGTAGGATGAGTATTTCTTACATATAAATATTTAGGTAACAATAAATATTACAGAATGTTGAAATGATAAAAGAACGAGGTATTCGTCCCCAGGATCCCACATTATTTGTGAAGGGAACTGCTCTCTTGTAAGGGCCATTTTAAAAAACATAACAGGGTGCGCTATCGCTCTTCTGAGTTGAATTTGTTCCAAGCTTCCTGGATATTGAAAGAGGACAGAAAAGGAAAAGAAAGAAAGCAAAAATGAGAGGTCGGTCATAATAACTAATTAATGAAGTCCAAGATGATTTATCCAAATTCATGTTTTATCATCAGAATGAGGGGTATTGGAATAACCAACTTGCCATGTATAAGAAGAAAGAAACAAAGACCAGAAGGATGAACACTTGTGACATTCTAGCTTGGGGTAGGAGGTTTGTAAAAGGTCAGATACCAACCTCACCAAGCACACGAGCATTGTTGGCATGCTTGCATATTTGCATATTTTCATATGCTAATGTGTATGTGATGTGCATGTGCTCTTGATGTATTAGAGGTTCTGCAACAGCATTATGTTTCGTTCGGGCAGGACTTACACATTACAGATCCCCCTATGAACTTGGTTCACGTAAATAAATCAACTGGAAGATGGCACGCATGAAATACCTTTAGGAGATCAAAGACTTTTTCACATATGTATTTGTGTTGAATACTTGCTCCACGTTGCTGTAATTTGTCGGGATGGACGCAAAGGGTGGCCTTCCTGTAGGCTTTCTTTACAGCAGCAGAAGTAATGACGTCTGTCAGTGGGATTGGCTGCCACCCACTATCAGGCCCAAGAATCTGACAACGTCAAAAAACTAGATAAGGAACGACATATAATGGAGCATCAGGAATCAGGAAAAGATTAAGAAACCAATTTAGTCTCATCTGTTTGAGACTGATTTGGTGGACCTTCAAGTCACCTCCTTACATTGTTGAGTAAAAAATAAGTTCAGAATAAGAGGAGAAAGGAGTGACACGGGTTATTTGAGAATATGAAAAACCTACATATTGCAAGGTTGAAAGCAATGCACGCAAATTTCCTTCTTTTCCACTTGACCACCTCCTGACTTCAATATCCAGGGTTTCTGCTAATCTCTGCAAAGTGTATCAGACAGAAGTAATCAACAAAATATTGAAACAACAAAATCCGAACCTATAAAGAGCAACTGTTTGGATATTAGCTCACATTTCTCTCAGCTTGCTCCTTCTGAGCTACAAGGTCGCGCTTGTTCTTTTCTTCCAAAGCTTTTGCCTTACATTTTCCCAAAAGTCAAGGTCAATCTCATTTATCTTATAAGTACAATTAATGTATGATTAACATAACAAAGTTAAAGAACTTACTGCACGTTCAGCTGTTCGGCGATACCTCTCCAGTCTAGCCCTACACCTCTGAGCTGATTCACCTTCTCGTTCTGATCTTTCAGTAAAAGAGGAAGCTTCAAGCAAAGGACAATACCTGGTCAGGATTATCTAGTGGAAGCACTAAAATGTTGATTGAAAGTTTATACTGAAGTCATGGGTTTCATGCATCACGTACCACCATACACTGAGGAGTACGGGTATCTGGAATGAGTGGAGGAACTAGAGTTCTGACAAAATGGATCCAGCATATCCTGACATGCAATTATTATAAATTCAGCAGGCAGTTATGAAATTTATCACTTGCATATTTAATTGGGTCTGTGAATACTTACTGAGGATGAAGAGTACTGTCTTCCGCCATTTCTGGAAGAAACACTAAATTTGTCAGAGACTGATCTCCCTAATCGTTCTCTGGACTCGGATGCTGCTCTCTCAACCTTGACTTTTTCCATTGCACGCTCTCGAGCCTCTGCAGTTGCTCTTTCCACAGCAGTTCGCTGTGCTTTCAATCTGGCTTCTGAAGCAACCTTATCAGCATATGTTTTGTCCCTGGCCTCAGCACATGCCTTTTCAAGTCTTTCTCTGGCTTCAGCCAGTACTCTCTGTCGAGCTTCTGCAGTTGCTCTCTCAAATGCAGCCCTTTCAGCTCTCTCACGAGCTTCAGCATATGTTCTATCACGAGCCTCCAAAGTTGCTATATCAACTGCCATCCGATCCTTTCCTCTTTCCCTTTCCCTTTCAGCCTCCAGCACTGCTCTGTCAACAGCCATTCTGTCTTTCTGTCTTTCCCTTTCTCTCTCCATCTCCTCTTCTATCTTTCTGAAACGATCTTTTTCCAACTCTCTTTCTCTTCTTATCCTCTCAACATCTTTCTTTATTGAGGCAGAAGTTTCATCAAGACTTTTATCTTTGCTTTGGGTAGAATTTGATACATGAGATCTTTGAGAAGGTTTCTGGATAATTCCCGCTTCTTGTACTGTAGCAGGTCCATCAGCTACTGTGTTCCTTCCATAATCACCACACAGGTTAGCTTGGCTTGACGACATTTGAGGGGCTGTCTTAGTTTCCTCTGTGCATGCTTGTTCACTGTTAAAACTATGCTCGTTGGCATTGACATTTGTACTAGTGCAAGTCACCTTTCCTGAATGCTCTACTTCCCCTTGTGACATTTCAAAACCCCCTTTTTTCCCAGTATCCTTTAGATTTTCCAACCATACCTCTTCCAATTTGTTTTCACCAACGTTGCAGTCAGTGACACTCTTTCCAATTTCTTGGTCAGCTATAGGGTCTTGACGAAGCTCCTCTATGCAAATATTTTCTTCGGGAATGGAGCATGAGTGAGCTGCCAGAAGATTGTCATCACTCTCTGTTTTCCGTTCTTTAGTGGTTTCTTTTGCAAAATTCAAGTGAATCCCTTCTCCATTACCTTCTGTTTGTTGCAAAGCCTTGTCCAATCCCATATCTTTTCCATCTTTATCAGCATCTTTAAGCATCCTCTCATGCTTTTGGGAGTGACTATCATCACGTGATATATCCACAGTTCCTTCGCAGTCACATGCTAGGTCTGCTGGGCAGTCGACTTCTTTCTTTATCAGAGTATCATTTCCAATATTCATTTGTAGCTCTGGAGCTTGTTTCAGAACTTTCGGAAGCCATATGCTATCACCCACATCTTTTAGTCCATTTCCTTTTCTATACCCATCACAAATTTCACTAAGTTTCTCTTTACCTTGATCTCTTTCGCAAGGCTCATTTTCCCCCAGCTCAAAAGTTAATCTAGATATTTTCTCGCTCATTTCCCGTTCAAAGTCCTGTTTAAGTCCCTTTTCATTCTTTACCTGCTCAAGAGCATGCTTTAACCATTCATCATTTTCTTCCATTGTAAAAGATCCTTTGCGGCCTTTCCCAATTTCTTCATTTTCATATGTCTCCTTCAATTTCTTCTTGTTCTGAATCTGTGTAGCTTTAAGGATAACTTCATCTTCTATTTTGCAAGTCATATTTTCCTCATGGCTATCCAGATTAATGGCTTCATTTGATTTTTCAAATTTTTCTAGCTTCACAGAATCTTTCACCCGTTGCTCACTCTTTACACCTCCAAGAGCAGAAGCTTCTCTCTGAATTTTTCCGTTTTCTTTCATTCTCTGAGACTGTTCATGCCTTTTCAAACTCAGTTGTAGCTGTTCATCCTCTTTTCGTTTTTTCTCACTTTCCATATGCTTCGTGCTCCATTGTACTTCACTGAGCATTTCTCTATCAACCTCTTTTGATTTCTCGATCTCAACTTGTTTATGCTCCTTGCTTTGTGTCTCAAACATGCCTTTTAAGCTTCCTGATTGGTCCGCCTTAGGTACTTTCTTATCAGTTTTTCCATGTAGACGGACCATTCTTGCCTTCTCACTCTTTTCTAGCTCAAATATTTCAGCCATTTCCTCGTTCTTCACATGCTCTCTCTGCCTGAACTCCTCTTTAGACAACTTAGATTTCTTAATGTTTTTCCTCTGTTCATGAGCCCCATTTCCTGTTTTGTATTTCTCCTTGCATTCCTCTTCCTGAGAACCTTCAACTTCTTTAACCTTTTTGTATTCTGCTTTGACGTTAAACGCTTCTCTTTCTTTCTTGCCATACTCATGTGCTCTGGTATCTTGTACCAATTTCTTAGTATGGCTATGATTTGTGGGCGTACTTACCTTCCCAGATTCTTCTGTTCCCACCAATTCAAAAAATTCAGTTGCTTCTTTCCACATCCCATTTCCAGTACGTCTATCTGATTCTTGAGACGACCTGGGCTCCTTGATGTGTGTTTCATCAAACATGTTTTGAAGTCTTTCCCCTTCTAGCAATTCCAGAGTTTCTGGGGCAGCCTTCCTAGTTTTCCGCCTTTCATCTGTGGAAGAAATTTTCTTTTTGCCAATTCTCTGCACACCCTCATCATTCAAACTATCAAGTTTAGTTTCATTAACTTTTACATCATAACTCGAATCTACATTGCTTTCGGAAAACTCCATCTTTCTCTCTTTCAATTCCTTGGAACTCCTACGTTTTGCTTCAGGTCTATTCATGACTTCTTTGACAGCAGCAGCAGATGAATTTGTATCAACCTCCACATCAAGGAAAGGTGGTGAAGTGTCACCTAGGGTGTCTTCAAAATCAACCCCCTCTTTGTTTGAATGAAAACCACTAGTGCACTCCTGTTTTGCATCCAATACAGGTGGTGGCCGAGAAGGGGGCGGCACTTGAGAGGGTAGAGTTCTGAGGTTAATGTGAGACACAGTTATGAATGTTTCACAGGAATGAGAACCATTTCTGCAGCATCCATTGTCCACATCAAGATCACTACCAAAAACCTGTTCAAAATTAACTGGATGTGACACCATTTCTCTGAGATGGTTTCTCCTTGCCTGGCTTGCATTAAATTCCATATCAAGGTCAACATCATCAACAACCTGTAAGGAAGGATCGGTCCTATGAAAGTGCGTGGTTTCATCAAATACATGAGTGAATTCAGGAGCAGCACGCGGCTGACTTATATGACTTTTCCCCTTTGACAAATCTTCATTGCCTGTACCATTTACCTTATGGTACAAAACGTTGAACTCTGCAATTCCATCAGAAGACCGCAAATAATCACCATTTGACATGCCTTCATTAATTCCAAAATGGTCCAAGTCTCCGGAAAATGAATCAGTTTCCACCGGCGTCCTACCAATGATGAAAGAACACGGTTATATCCTTGCAATATCAAAATCCAATCTCAGTAAATTAAAATATACAGAGAGACCAAAGCACAGAAAATAGATGTCAAGAAAACAAAATCATGCAACAAAAAAACTTCTAAAAACACACAAATTAGTGAAAAGCGGACAAAAGCATTTGACATATACAGTAAGACCATATAGCATATATCTGAAAATCCAAGGAATCACCATTAATCGACAAAACCATAATTACCACCACCCCTGCTTCAGAAAAACGGGGGTGGAGTGGGATTACGAATAAAACAAAACCCAGCGCCTTCCTATGCAATAACCAGAAATAAAACCATAGTTCCCGTTGCTTCCTATAAAACCAATTTTCACTACCATTACCCCAAAATCCTCAACGACGAAGCTAAAATCACACACTGACACTAAAACGCACAAACTCATTGCCTTGAGTTTCCACTGCGCATTAAAACAAAACCAAATCCAATCATGCAGTCCACCGAACAATCAAAACCAAACGGTAAACACAAAGAGCGGGATGGCATTTATACACACCAGGCTTCTTCCTCTTCAGCATCATCACCGTCGTCTTCTTCGGAGACACCATCGCGAAACAAGTCGTCGTACGAGAGCCAAAAATCGAGGCCGTCGAAGCCTCGGAAAATTTCGGCGTAGTCGCACGCGACGTTTCTGAAGTCGAAGAAGACCTCGCCGTCGTCGAGCGACGGAAGATCCAGCACCGGAATGGCGCAGGCGCGCGGCTCGTGGAAGCTGGCGAAAATCTCGCCGTAGTCCTCGAACCGTGGCGAGAGGGAGTGGCCGCCGCCGAACCTCGGCGCGCCGCCGTATACGTGGTCATATAGAGTTTCCGCCGGAAAACCTGGACCTCCGGCGGCGCCGGTGATTTTCTTGGAAACTGTGACAGGAAACTTGTTTGGTTGGCGAGAATGCGCCAAGCTTTCCATGAGAACGTTACGGTTGTTTCTTCTTCTTACGCTTTTCTCTCTCTACACTCTCGCTCTTTTCTACTTCCTTCCTTCTCTTTCACTTTCTCTCTCTTGCTTCTTCTGCTCTGAGTGAGTGCAGACACTCTTGGGAATCAGAAGAGGACGACGAAACCAGAAAAAAAAAATTAGTAATGAAATTGAAAACCAATGGGAAAAGGTGGTCACCCTAAATGACCAAACAGCCCTTTCATTTTTTTTCAAATTTGCTCTTGCCTCTTATTTCTATTACATTACATTACATAATTATATACAAGATAAATTTTTAAAAAAATACATTTATCCTTTTTTTCCAACTAACAGTATTTATTGATGTTGTTGCATCTTCAGGATATTTTCTTTTTTTTCTTTGGAATAAAACAAATTAATAAAGTAATTGATTGATTAATGAAATGGAATAATTAAAATAGTAAACAAAAGTGGTTACGAGTAATATCGCGGGAAAGATGAAGAGTTGTTAAGCTTAAAGATAGCAAGATGGAGACATGCCCGCTACTTTGACGCGTACAAGATCTTCCAACATCATACACAAATATATTGGTTTTTATTTAATTGTAAAAAATAATAAAATGCTATTTCGGTCACTTTCTTTAAAGTGATGTTCTATATCAGTATATGATAAAAATGATTAAGAACCTTGCAAAACCCATTGCACATGAGGATATTAACTAGTACTTAAGAAAAGTATTAATATTTGAATTGTACAGTAAATGTTATCTCTAGTTTTTTGAAAAGTTATTGAATTAAATTTTCAAATTTTTATTTTATTAAAAATATGATTGAGAAAACAAACATGAAATTGTGTAGGATTGATTTTGATAGAGTTCATAAAATGGAGTAAAAGAAGATTAGGATTTTGCAGAGAAGAATGGTGTATATTTTGGTGGGAATCAAGGGAACCTTTTGTCTTTGCTACCAAACAAAACCCACACCGTACCGTCTTATTTTAAAACATATGTAGAGACAAAGGTGACGCACCCATACAACGTTAGACTCAGATTTGTTACGTCTAAACCAACTCAGTTTAAAGTTCGTACATTGCACCAACTGAAAGTCCTAAAATTTTCTCAATGACAAGAGGATAATTACTTTATTTTTAAATTAAAATCCATATAGTTTGAAATAAATACTTTCGGTGCTAATTAAAAAAAAATCACTTTCTTTGTATTTAATTTTCATTATCATAAAATAATTTAAATTCCCTGGTCAATTTTCGTGAACATTGTTTTATAAAAGAAAAAAAATTATCCAATTTCTCGTAATAATGTACTACGAATAAAAGTGGTTATCATAATTAGTAGGAGAAACCTTTTTTCTTTATATTCTTTTCAAAAATTGAACTATAATTATTATATGAAAAATAATAGATGGTTTAAAATCTGTTATACCGCTAAAATGTAAGAGTAACGCTCATTTTTAACATTTAAATAGTTTTTTTAATTTTAAATTTTAAAAATTAAATTAAAAAGTAAAATAGAAACATAAATTATATATTAGAAAAACTTATTTAATATATTATAGTAGATGACAAAGTATTTAAAAGTGAATTAACAATCTTAAAAGATAAAAGCGGGTTTACAAAAAGGATCCAATAGATAAGTCTCTTGAATATTTCATATTCAACTTAAAAATTGAGGGGTCATTAAAACTCTGAAGTACTAAAATTTATTAAAGATAGTTTGATATGGTAAAAGACTATTTGTTAGGTATTAAATAGAATATTAGATATCTAATCATTTTTTATCCAAGTATCTAATTATTAAAAAAAAGTGATGAGGTGGAGAATGTTGTTGAGGTGTGATGATTATAGAGAAACATTTTTCCTAATTTCTTTTTACCAACTCATTAATTAATTCTCCATGTTCTATGCCCCAAGAGTTATGGCTTTTATTTAATCTACAAATCCCTATGTGGTTCAAGTATTTGCACAATTATAGTTGACCATTGGCCTTGCATGTTATATTATAAATTTAATCTCACTGCATTTCCATAACCCCAAAGCAAGGCCAAGGGTTTAAGGATGTGATGTTCACACCTTAAAAAATAATTGAGATTCCATTTTGCTTTCCTATGAAATATACATTAGAAAAAAAAGAAAACCACAACAACCATTTCAAATAACTTCCATTAATACGAAACTCTCTCTAAGTTTGGTTAATGTTTGAAAAAACAATTTTCTGTTAACCAAAAATGTTTCAGAGCCTTTAATTCAGTAGTCCTATATTTTGCAATGAATTCAAGTGAGAAATAATAGCTACATCTACCCCTTCAACAATACCTAAAATTTCAGCAAAAAATAAACTATGAACACCTATAGACACAGTCTCATAATGGAACCCAAAATACCTCTGTATGTTTTACATGTGCAACACCATAATTAATTAATTCCCAAAATGTAATACATACATATTTCGACTCAAACATGTATAGAAGTACAATTCAGAAATGCACCAAAATGCATAGCACAATAGTACAAAAATGGTATATAGAGGCACACTGATACTGATACGTAGTACTTATGTAGTATAGGACCACCACCAAATGCAGTTCCAAATTGCGCCCAAATGTAACAGTGCCACCAAATTGTAGTCCCAAAGTGTAACACTATATGTACAAAAATTACAGAACATGTGCTGCACCAGTACATACTAATTGCAAATTAATATGTACCAAAATTCATCAGTATACAACTAATAATACACCAAAAAATAACCAGAATCATAAATTAGTGACATGCACAACTATAAACTGGACCTATGTCCTCCCACACACATGACACACCACAGCCCCATTCTGGGGGTATTATGTCCACAACTACCTCTATGCTCAAGTTTTAAGTATGTAAATATACCTAACTTTTTTTTTCTCTAGATAATAAACTATACTGCATGAATTTTTTTCAAGTGTGTAAATATGCATACACAAAATTTACACTTTTCGTGAAATCATAATCTCACGTGTTATGAGATCGTTTACTTTTTTTTCTAAACTTATACTAATTTGCGACTTTTAAACTTTTAAAATTATTATTCTAAATTCACTAAAATTCAAATAATTGGATGAATAAAAAAATGTTAAAATCTTGAATAGAAGGGAAATTGATATAGGTACCAAATTTACTTAATTTTAAACATAAAGGAACTGAGTTAATTCTAAAATATTTGAAAGACTTTAATTATATAGGACTGAACTATAGCAGGAGAAGGTAAAATCAAACTTTGTTTTCTAATACTTGTAAATTTTCTATATTACTTATTATTTAATACTTGTAAATTTTTTATATTACTCATTATTTGAATAATTTTACTTCATTAGAATTTTCAGTATTAATATTATCATATATAATATCTTTAAATAACATAATTGGAGGAAGCATAGGCAACTTTTGCCACCTATTTTTCGCATAGAAAACACATAAAAAAAATTAAATCATGTGTTCAAATTCAAACTAAACTTAAAAGTGTAGCATTTGTCAAACTCCATTTTACCTCTTCCAACTTCTGAAACCCTCGCCTCATTCCACCTCAACCATAACTCAACTCCCTCGTTTTGTTTTCATTTAACGCTTTCGTCTTCTCTCAAACCCTGTTCTATCAATTTTCACTCAATCTCATCGGCTCATCTATGAATTTGAATTTGCTTTGTAGATTCGAAAATTTCTTTAACTATTTTGTTCAATCATTTCTTTTTTTTTTCTTCAAAATTGAGTATTGACACTAAACTATTTATGTATATGTTTAGTCATACATTTTTTAGTTAGCATTTATCTTTGCAAAGATGTGAACTTATAATATTTATTAAGTTTTCTTCAATTGCATTTTATTCTATTATTACTTTATTCCATATTATGTTATTGTTATCATAATGTTTGGTTTTTTAAACTGTTGTGATTCCAAAATTTTATTTCATTACCCATATTTGACTCATGTATTTATTTATTTATGTGTTATTGTTATACTTAGAAGTTATTATTTTATTATTAATTATATTACCATATTATTATTTATTAATACATTCTATCATTGTTGTGCACACATTGATGGCGTATACTCAATTAATAGCGTAATCATAAAGGGATACCAAATTGATAAGGACTTTTTAATATGATCATAATCTAATAGTGTTATAATTCAATTCCAAAACTTAGTTTACAAAAATTAAATATTTCCAACCATGATATTAATATATAAGGTCTCATGTTGATCATGTATAGTTTATGATTTTTTTATATATTATGAAATTTTTATACTTAATAAGTTGGTTAATTATACCTACATTGTAGTCAAGGACTAATTACTAATTTCTTTTTTGTTTGGGTGCCTCGATTACATATTATTTTTAACATACTTGCTATTTCAACGTTAGAATAATTATTGAGGATTTGCCAGTGAAAATAACAAAATTTGATTGTTATTTTTTTTATATAAAAAGAATATGTATATTCCTCTATTTCTTTAGAGAGAAGATAATAATTTTTTTAGTTTTAATAAATATTCAATTTCCATATTTTATAGTTTTATTTTGAACATAATTACATTTTCTCTCTTTTTATATAAACTATTTAAGTGTAATTTATTTTTGTTTTTACCAATTTTCATTATTCACTATACCAGTTTAAAGGTTACAAATCATTCCATTCAGAATCAAAATACATTATTGACCTCTCCTTTTATACTTATTTGATATTTTTAATCTATAAGTTATTTTTTTTGTTAATTTATCAATATAAGACAATAATATCTTGAATTTACAAAATATACTAATAAATATTTTTTTATCATTATTTTTAGGGTTGATAAATAATTTTCTTTGTACAAACTGATTGTATTTGGAAATTTTTGTATTGACTGATATGAGTATGATTATAAATAATATCTGATTTTTTTTTAAATATTTGTTCAGTTTTCATACTCATACATATTAGGTAATATAAAAAAAACTTATCTTACTTTTTGTTTAGTTCCATTTAAAAAACTCTTATTTCTTTTTCTTATCATAAAATGTTTTGTTTCACTTTCTCTTAACTTATTCAATCTTTATAAAGTTTATTGAAATCCTTGAGATATTTGTCATATAGCTTGTCATATAAATAAATCAAACCTGATTCCTTTTAATGTTTGTAAAAGAAATATTAACTTACATCAAGAGAAAAAAAAAATTATGTTTCGCCAATAACACACTAATTTGGTGGAGTAAATAATATCTACTGAAGATCAAGCTAAAATAATTTAGAAAAAAAATATATAAATTAAAGACAGAAAAAGTGCGAAAGAATATGAAATTCTTATTTTGTTTAAATAATATTTGAAATTATCTGATTTTAAATAATTAAATTATTCTTATAAATTTATAAGATTTTATTATTTTTTAAAATTTATTTATCTAAACAATATATTTTATCATAAAATATTTTAAATTTTCTAAAAAAATAACTTATCATAAAAAAATTCTCATCAAACATATTAAATATGAGTCATTACCTCCTCCTAGAAAGCAACTTCTCTATAAATTATATGGGTAACATCTTGAAAAAAGTAAATCATATATTAGAAAATTAAAATGCCATATCAAACGATATTAATACATTATCTATTTATACGTTTCTTAATTAAAAAACACATAATCACACAAAATTTATTTCAAATTAGTATTTCTATTTATTTAAATAAATTGTAATTTTTATATTATATTTTTTAATAAATAAGTATTGAGATATTTCGTTTTTAATATAATAAAAAAATAGTAATTGTCTTATACTAAAATTTTAATTCAATACATACTTAATCACTTCAACTATTAATATAGTTTAAACAAAATTAATAAAATTAAAATTGTTATAATATGACTATTACTTTTCTTTATTATACTAAAAATAAAATATATCAATATTTATTTTATTCAACCTACCATTTATCCTAAATTCTATTTTCTTTTACATATATATATATATATATATATATATATATATATATATATATATTATTTTAACTATATCATCAAACAATCCTTTTTATATATAATATAGAAACAATTAATTCAATCACTGACAGGGAAGGAGTAGATAGAGGTGCATGCTGGCAATATTATTATCCATATATTATATTTGAATACATCACCCTCAGAAGCTTCTGATAGTGATACCAGATTCCAGCATTAAACATCATTTTTAACTGCCTTCACTTCATGTCAAAAGTGTAGCCATTGCTGAGACTATGAGAATTAGGGACCCCACTCCCTTAAATGCTTCCTTTCATATCAATGCTCATTTCTATCAATGAATGAGGTAATAGAGATTAGATATGAAAACTTTCACTTGCTAAAAGCAAAATCCAAATACATGCCATTTATCACTTCTACCTGTTCACACATCTTCAATGGCACATCATTTTTCCTTATCCTAGTTTTAAATTTGGTTACAAAACCTTCATCATTACTTCAATGCATGAATTCAAAAGAAAAAAAGAGTTTAGCATGACATGGTTTCTTGCTCATGGGATTTAATAATCTCAGATGAAGCATCATGCTCTTTTCCTTCACGCCTTCTGCCTAACATCATGCATACTATATCTCAATTATTAATAATCATACTCAGTTTTTATCATGAAATAGTCAAACATTGTCGGTTGCTAAACACTTTTTCAACATATAATTAGGTACAATATTGTGTTACACAATATGTTTTTCAATTTAGACGTGATTCTGTTATGAAAATAAATAAATAACATAACACTGGTACTTGTTTTAGTGTATACATATGGTTGAAAGAGACAATGATGGACCACAAGTACAATAAAAAGAATGAAACAAAGCCAGTCTGGGGAATCTGAAATTCTGAATATAAATTTAGTTAATAATTTTTCTTTTTTCGTGGATCGATCAGCCAAATTCATCGACCTTTTTTTTCTTTTTTCCAATCTTATCGTCACTTTGTTATTTGCATGTCAAACCATCAACCACCATATATATGATAAGGCACCCACTTTCGAATATTCACAGGCAATGTTATATAAATTACTCCACTCGAAATGGTACATGTTTTATTTTAACATAATCGAGGGTACTTATCAACAACTTGTCCAAAAAATTTCTTCTAAGAGCAAATATAATTTTTATGAAGTTTTTTGTACGCTCCAAAACTCACTTGTAGCAGGACAAACGTATACCAGAGAACACTTTATAATTACTAAATACAAAAATATCATTTCTTAAGTGACGTGTTTTTAAATTTATTGATAATTAAAATTTATAATTAATATTAAAATTTTATTGGTAAATTCAAAAAATTTTGTAGTACAAGTATTATTTTTTAGATGATGATATAGTTGACTAATACATTATATTCATTAGGTTTGGTGAATTAACAATAATAAGAAATTAAAGCGCAGGACTCAAGTTAGAATAATTACTCTTTAGGGTATATTTATCAATTTGGTAAAGGATTATTTATTAGGAAATAATCGAATCGATTTTAAGATGATATATTCATTAAATTTAGTGATGTTGGATATTACAAACTTCCAGAATTCAAACAATGACTAAATATTAAAGTTTTGGAAAACTTTTTTTGGTAACTCGTATTTTCTAATCAGTTTTTTAGTATCTAAATTTACTTGACGAGTCCTAATAACAAAGTTTCTATAAATATAATATGTTTCAGTTGGAATGGGACAGTTCAACGTGATTAGTTAAAATCACACACTTTGGACCATAACAGTCTTTAAACTTCTTTATGCACTTATTCTTAGTTGTTATGCTTTAATATTTAAACAAATCTTTAACAATTTCATGTGTCCAAAGAAAGATTGAAATAGTTGGTCTTTGCCGTAACTAAACAGATTGAAAGATGTTCAGTTTGTGTTAGAAAAAGAAAAGGGAAACAAAAGAAAAGTAAGATTGAAATCTAATGAAACCGTTGATTGCTTTTTCATTGGTGACCAATCACATTCCATGTAGCTTTCTGTCCTTATGGTTGTTCCGTCATTTAAGTCAAATGATTATTCTTTTTTAGAAGAAGATTTGAATGGAAAAAATGAGAGAATATAATAGGGTCCACTTGAAGGATGATACCAATTAGCCAAATCTAAAAATAAAGAAGGGTTAGTGCCTTATAGTGGGTCATTGTGTCTTCTACTTTACATTCATTCACGCCTACCAAAGCTCCTGTTCCTACACACTCATCATGCTTCCCACTTCATACTAAATTTCCTTGTTTCATACGTATATCAACTATATTGTATTGTTAAATTTCATTTCAATAATAACATGTACACACCTGTATGAGATGATGATAAATATGAGAAATATAAATTATTTTCAAGAACTTTATTTAAATTTTAGAGATAAATTCAAATCTCTGTATACTTCTCAAATTCATCATTCTACCTAACTTTTATACACTGCTCTTTACATTTTTTTTTTGTCAAACAAACTTATAATATTATTAGGGCAAGTTTTGTAAAAAATTATTTATTTATTTCGATGAGGCAGAAACATATAGAACTCTGTTTGCCACACTTTAAAGACATCATTTACAGAGACATAGCATTATGACTTCAGTAGCTTCTTTGCAATAATATAACATTGAAAATTAAATGTATATAATAGCATGAATAATGAAACCTCATGCTCAACTATGGTGGTGCTCAAGTGGCATAGCACTCGTGGAAGCTGGCGAAAATCTCGCCGCAGTCCTCGAAGCATGGCGAGAGGGAGTGGCCGCCGTCGAACCTCGGCGCCAAGCTTTCCATGAGAACGTTACGGTTGTTTCTTCTTCTTACGCTTTTCTCTCTCTACACTCTCGCTCTTTTCTACTTCCTTCCTTCTCTTTCACTTTCTCTCTCTTCCTTCTTCTGCTCTCAGTGAGTGCAGACACTCTTGGGAATCTGAAGAGGACGACCAAACCAGAAAAATAAAATAGTAATGAAATTGATTAATGCATTTATCCTTTTTCTTTCCAACTAATACTACATATTACTCTAATAATAATAATAATTTTAAATTATACTCGAGATTAGTTAAATGATAAAACAATATAGGAAACCAATACTAAAATTAGAAATGGATTTAAAAAAAGAGTGATGTGATGTTGCATCTTCAGGATATTTTCTTTTTCCTTTGGAAAAAAACAAATTAATAAAGTAATTGATTAATTAATTAATGGGATGGAATAATTAAAATAGGTAAAAAAAAAAGTGGTTACGAGTAATAACGCGGGAAAGATGAAGAGTTGTTAAGCTTAAAGATAGCAAGACGGAGACATGCCCGCTACTTTAACGCGTACAAGATCTTCCAACATCATACACAATATATTGTTTTTTATTTAATTGTAGAAAATAATAAAATGCTATTTCGGTCACTTTCTTTTAAAGTGATGTACTATATCAGTATATAATAAAAATGATTAAAAACCTTGCAAAAACCCATTCCACATGAGGATATTATTAACTAGTATTTAAGAAAGTACTAATATTTTACGTTGTACAGTAACTGTTACCTTTAATTTTTTTGAAAAGTTATTAAATTAAATTTTCAAATTTTTATATTATTAAAAATATGTGTTATTACGGTACCGGTACTCTCTTTCAACTAGGTTGTCTTTGATTGATAATTCCTCTATGTACGGTGTTCTTCAATTCCGATTCTGAGAGGAATCCTACAAATACTTCACTCAAATCAGTCAACTATCTATGTATACAGAGAGTTTTGGAATTAGACTTAGATTAATTTTTAACCTTGACAAATGTTCCGTGACAAATTCTTCCTGCACCCTAATATCTTCTTCCTGAATCCTAATATAAAATTTTAATTCCACAACTGACCCTATCCGATTTATACGAGCAAAAAAATAAGAACTGGATGACACCCCCATCCGGTTCACATTTAAAAAAAAATGACAACCGGATGAGTATATCATTCGGTTGTCATTTCAAAATAAAATAACAACCGGATGTCACCCCCATCCGGTTTTCATTTCCAAATTTCTCATACATCAAATCGGAAAATTATTCTGTTCGTCGTCGACGACACCTAAACTCCAAATCAACTACTCTAATCAGCAATATCACTTACTAATTACTAATAAACACAAAAAATTACTTACTTATTGCTTGTTTGAAGGATTAATCAAAGATTTGAAAACAGATGAAGTTAAAATGAAACCCGAATAGGATGTCATCCGGTTCTTATTTTATTTTGAAATGACAACCGGATGACATACTCATCCGGTTGTTAAATTTTTTAAAAGTGACATCCGGATGGGATGCCATCCGGTTTTCTTTTTTTTGACATTATGAACCGGATGGGTGTGCTTTTTATATAAAGGTATTTATAGAATTAAAAAATCTGTATTAGGATGCAGAAAGCGTGTATTAGAGTGCAGGAAGAATTTGTCATGTTCCGTTTGTATTTGGGCCTCCTTTGATGTTCAAGGCCCAATTATTAATCTTCCATGGTGACAGGGACTCTATACTATAGAAGACGATCGGTCGGTACAAGCATCATTGTAGTAAAGTAAGCGGCGAGTTACCGAGATGGTAACTCGGTCATTTTCAAATTTTTATTTAATTAAAAATGTGATTGTGATTTTGATAGAGTTCATAAAATGGAGTAAAAGAAGATTAGAATTTTGCAGAGAAGAATGGTGTATATTTTGGTGGGAATCAAGGGAACCTTTTGTCTTTGCTACCAAACAAAACCGACAACGTACCATTTTATTTTAAAACATACGTAGAGACAAAGGTGACGCCTTCATACAACTTGGACTGAGATTTGTTACGTCCAAAACTAAACTCAGTTCAAAGTTCGTACATTACAACAATTCCATTTTTTTTATTATTAATATAAATGGCCACCAGCTGAAAGTCCTAAAATTTTCTCAATGACAAGAAGATGATTACTTTATTTTTAAATTAAAATCCATATATTTTGAAATAAATACTTTCAGGGCTAATTTATAAAAAATCACTTTCCTTGTATTTATTTTTCATTGTTAAATTATTTAAATTCCCAGGTCAATTTTCGTGAACATTGTTTTTATACAAGAAAAAAAATTTATCCAATTCCTCATAAATTACAGAACTACTGAACTAACATGAAAGTAGTCCCAAATCTCAAACAGATTCAGAACATGTGCAGCACCAATACATACTAAATGCAAATTAATATGCACCAAAATTCATTAATATACAACTAATAGACCAAAAAATAACCAAAATCATAAATTAGTGACATGCAATGCTATAAACTAGACCTATGTCCTTTCACACACATGTCACACCACAGCCCCCCATTCTGGGGGTATTATGTCCACAACTACCTCTATGCTCAAGTTGTAAGTGTGTAAATATACCTAACTTTTCTTTCAAGTGTGTAAATATGCATATACAAAATTTACACTTTTTTTGAAATCATAATCTCACGTGTTACGAGATAGTTCACTTTTTTTTTTTTAAACTTATACTAATATGCGACTTTTAAATTTTTTAAATTATTTATTATCTTAAATTCGCTAAAATTCGAATAATTGGATGAATAAAAGAATGTAAAAATTTTGAATAGAAGGGAAATTGATACAAATACCAACTTTACTTAACTTTAAACATAAAAGAACTTATTTAATTCTAAATTATTTGAAAGACTTAAATTATATACGACTTAAATTATAGACTTAAATTATAGACTTAAATTCTAGAAAACTTTGTGGTTTTCTAGTATTTATATTACTCATTATTTAATACTTGTAAATTTTCTATATTACTCATTATTTGAATAATTTTACTTCATTCAGAATTTTCAGTATTAATATTATCGTATATAATATTTGTAAATAACACAATTGGAGGAAGCATATAGACAACTTTTGTCATGTGTTTTTTTTCATAAAAAACACATAAAAAATTTAAATTAACTTTGTTTCAAAACAAAAAAAAATTTGACATGTGTCGCCCGTTTAATTTAAAAATATGGTTGTAACATCCCATATTTTTTATATAATAGAAACTTTATTGCACAAAAAAATTATATAATAAACTTGAATATAATAATCAATACATTCATAATGTATTTAAAAATATACTTCTCCACAAAAGATCTAATAAAAATATCTTCGTAAAAATTACAAATAAAATAAAATAAAATAAAATAAAGCTTCTCCATCAATTTACTGGGGACTCCCACCACCTGTCAAATCCTCTGCTCCCCTGTAATATACACGATCATCGCAGTTTTAAAAACAAAACAAACAACACACAAAAAGAAGGGTAAGCTAGAGAGTTTTCAAAACAATATATATTTTCATAAATTGGATTTCTATCTCAACAAAAACAACACAATTCAATCTTTCATAATTCATCTCACATCATACATACACTAACTCACAAACAAAGACACTAGACTCTCTACTTCCGGAAGACCCGTGCATTGAGTTAGACATCAAGAGGTGTGCACCTGTCATATACCACCTAACTGTTCCGAACAGTTTATTCCGATCGGGCTCATATTTCAAACCTCGGACAAGACCATATGAACCTCCTTCGACTCTTCACCGACTGGTAAACTTCATCTATATGAATCCAATGTACCAGTAGAGTCAGGATACCTCCTTAGAATCCCCAAACAATGCACATCCTAATAATCTCAACACGGGTATTTCTTTTTTTTTCTGAAGATACTGTGTCTCGATCACACACCACATCATTCACAAACATTGATATTACATCATACCATACATAAACATTCATTCCATCCAATTCATATTTAATAAAATAAATAATTACAATATTTATAAAAAAACAATCAAACTAGCTTTCCTTAGCAAGTATCATCACTTTAAACAAATTTCTATTTCAAAGGAGACAAACATTTATAAAAACATACATGTAACTAGCTTCCCTTACCTCTATAGAGTAGAGATACTCAAAACCGTAAAATCACAAGCAACCTAACTCTGTTCAAGAATCTGATCGGACACTCTTGATCTACTCAACGCTAGGAATCTAAGGGTGTCTTCTGATTGTCAATCTGATAATCTATGAGATCACAAATCTAGAGAGAAGGTAGAAACTTTAAAGAGATTTGTTTGAGAGATGGTGGTTTTCATAAGAACGAAACTGTATATCTTTTTAAAGAGAGAGAGAGAGATTTGGTAGTTTTATTAGAATAAAACAGAATATCTTTTTAGAGAGATAAAATATCTTCTTAGAGATAATTGGTGATTTTTATTAGAATAAAATATAATATATTCTTAGAGAGATAGAATATCTTAGAGAGAGAGTTGGTAGTTTTTATTAGAATAAAACAAAATATCTTTTTAGGAAAAAAGAGTTGGTGGTTGCTATAAAAATAAAAAGTAAATAATTATCTTATTTACTTAAACAACTCTTCTATTAAAAAAAAGGTATTATCTTATTTATCTCTAAAATTAAATTTTGGTTTAGTTTATTTTGGTTTAGTTTTTATTCCATAGCTATTTTCTAGGATATTACATTTATTTATATAAATGTCACGTGTTTGAATTCAAACTAAACTTAAAAGTGTGACATTTGTCAAATCCCATTTTCTCTCTTCTCATTTCTGCAACCGCTTACCTTATTTCATTATCCACCATAATCACTTTTGTGTTGTGTTTCATTAAGACGATTTCATCTTCTCTCAAACCCTATTCTATAAGTTTTCACTCAATCTCATCAACTCATCTATGAAACCCACTTCTCTTATTTCGCGATCAACCACTCTCACTCTCACCTTTTGCTTCATTTTGTTGTCATTCTCATCTCTCATTTCAAAATTTCAAATTTCTAAAGATAAATAACATCTTCTACAACCATTTTGTTGTTGTTTAGGTTCTTTTGTGTTTGATTAAGTAAAAATGTTAACTCTCTTATTTCGCTATCATTCTCACCCTTTCAATGTTTCAAGGTTTCGACCATAGACAATGATAAGATTATGTAACATTTGCACCACACGTTGAGGTAGAATTTGCTGCACCAGTTTAGAGAAGAGCCATGAGTGTGTCGATTTAGGCTTGAGAGAAAGGTAGATTAGGCCTAATAACTTGTTCTATTGCTTCATTCGTCTTACCATCAATGACAACACTGTTGACGGTATGGGTAGAATGGCGTGAATTGAATCGAGGTCGACTTGGGTAACGTGGATGCCCCACTAGATAGCCATGTTTCTGGTGATATTCTTCAACAGTGTGGCCAGAGCGATGACAATAAGTACATATGGAAATAGAGGGTCCACCTCCACCTCGACCAACGAAGGGTGAATAAATCATGGAGTTGTTGGCGAGTAGGTTGTGCTCCATGAAAGCAGGAATTGAGACAAGACTTTGTCGTTCTTGATGGAGCACCATAGAAAAGACATGATTTGCAAAAAGGTAAAAGGTCCATCAAGAGCACTTGAGAGCGGGTAATAGAGAATCGTTCATCAAGCCCCTTGAGGAAACGAATCACGAAATCTTGTTGATGGTAAGTCTTTGTTGCACATGTGCACAACTTCAGAGGTCTATAATTGTTAAGCTCTTCCCATAATCCTTTAAGTTCTGTGAAATAGTCCTCTTCTTGGAGTTCTGCGATTCATAGCAAATCGCCTTGTGAGAATCGATCTCAGAGATCTGACTAGATGTCAACAACGCAATCAAGATAGATAACACTTTGAGCAATGGATGGAGACAAAGAATTGAGCAACCATGACATGATCATGGTGTTGCAACGCTCCCAATGTGAGTAGAGTGAGTCTGTGGTTGGTGGGACAAGAATAGAACCTATGAGGAACCCCATCTTGTTTTTAGAGATGAATATCATTCAAAATAAGCAAGACTATGAGTTATAATTACTGCTGGTCAAGGGAGGTGTGACAAGAACTGAAGTTGGACTCTCACTAAGATGATAATAATAGGGATTGGAGGGATTTGAGTTGGGTTAAGAGAATCAACTTCCTTCTTCGCAGGACTGGAAGGAGGAGTTGTTTAGGGAGATGTTGAACTATTGTGAGATGCAGTCATGATGTTGGAATGGTTATTAGCAAAGCCCCTTATGGAGCTTTGATACCGTAACAGAAATACAACAAGAAAATAGAGAACAACCATATATTTTGGTGTGTATTCTTTCTATTATATTTAATGGAGCCAAAGGCAAAATATATATAGGTCATAAATTAGAAAAGCAAAAAGTTGACATATAAATGTTGCACAACTCAATAAGAAAAAAAAAACATTCAATACTACTTATACAAACAGAATCAGAAGTTGATAAATAATGCCAAAATGATACTAAAGCAATATTTAATATCACTTTTTATAAGATTTGTTAATTATATAAATTACTCCATTCAAAATGGTACATGTTTTTATTTTAACATAATCAATGGTATTTATGGACTTGTCTATTAAATATAATAACTTTAAATTTCTTTGTAGATTTGAAGACTTGCTTATAGCATACCAAATATACGTTTAAGAATACCTTATAATTATTAAATACGAAAATATCCTTTATTAGGTGATGTATCAACACTAAAAGCTTTTAAATTTATTGATGATGAAAATTTATCAATAATATCAAAATTTTATTACGAAATCCAAAACTTTTTGTAGTGTAAATATTATCTGTTAGACAATGATTTAGTTGAGTAATATAATTAGGTTTGGTAAATCAATGATAACAAGAAATTAGAGTGCAAAAATTAAGAGTAATCACTCTTTATGATATGTTTATCAACTTAGTAAAAAATTATTTATTAGGAGATAACCGAATCAATCTTAAGACTGATATATTTATTAAATTTAGAGAGGTTGGTAAGAACAAGAAGGATATGGTTGAAACTTCCAGAATTGAAACAGTAATTGAATTTTGAAACCATTTTTCTGATAACTCATATCTTTCTAATCAATTTTTCGGAGTCTAAACTTATTTAACAAACAAATAGTAAGAAATGACAAAATTTCTTAAACTTATTTAACAAATCTTAAGAAATGACAAAATTTCTTAAAATCACACACTTTGGACCATAATATTCTTTAAACTTCTTTTATGCACTTATTCTTAATTGTCGTGCTTTAAGATTTAAACGAATTCTTTAACAATTTCATGTGTCCAAAGAAAGATTGAAATAGTTGATCTTTGCCATAACTAAACAGATTGAAAGGTGTTAAGTTTGTGTTAGAAAAAGAAAAGGGAAATAAATGAAAAGTAAGATTGAAATCTAATGAAACCGTTGATTGCTTTTTTCATTGGTGACCAATCACATTCCATGGAGCTTTCTGTCCTTATGGTTGTTCTGTCATTTAAGTCAAATGATTATTCTTTTTTAGAAGAAGATTTGAATTGAAGAAATGAGAGAATATAATAGGGTCCACTTGAAGGATGATACCAATTAGCCAAATCCAAAGAAAAAGAAGAAGGGTTAGTGCCTTAGTGGGTCATTGTGTCTTCTACTTTACATTTCACTCACGTCTAACGAAGCTCCTATTGCTACACTCATCATGTTTCCCCTTCATACTAAATTTCTTTCTTTCATACATATATCAACTAAACTGTATTTAAATAATACCACATAAGGGTTAAATTTCATTTCAATAATAACATATATGAGATGAAATATTAATATGAGAAATATAAATTATTTTTAAGAACTTTATTTAAATTGTAGAGATAAATTCAAATCTCTGTATACTTCTTAAATTCATCATTCTACCTAACTTTCTTTAATAATGAGAAATTATTAAAATATGGGAATTATGAGGGCAAGTTTTGTAAAAATTATTTATTTATTTCTTTAATTTTGATGAGGCAGAAACATGTAGAACTCTGATTGCCACACTTTAAAGACATGATTAACAGATACATACCATTATGACTTCAGTAGCTTCTTTGCAATAATATAGGATGTATAAATAAAATGATTAAACATTGAAAATTAAAATGTATATAATAGCATGAATAATGAAACCTCATGCTCAACTATGGTGGTGCTCAAGTGGGATACCACTTTCTGTGACTCTCTTACCAACAAGGCATCAGTGATTACGATGTTTAATGATGAATAAAATATAGATCAATTATAACATCAATTCCATTGTCGTCCAGCGGTTAGGATATCTGGCTTTCACCCAGGAGACCCGGGTTCGATTTCCGGCAATGGAAGGTTTTTAACTTTTTTTTATTTTAGATTATACAAAGAATGCGTATAAAAACAATTCATTCTCTACATATGAATCAAAATAAATTAAGGTTCAGCTAAAATCTTAACGTTAAAAAATTATAATTTTGTAAAATTTTTCTAAAATAAATTTCAAATATACCAAGAATATTTTTACTTCAAGCTCCTAATTTGAAATTGGAGATTCAGAATTTTCATATTCCAAAAGTAAAATTTTTTACCAACTGAAATATTTGTTAAAAAGCTTTTTAAAAAATGATAAAATAATAATTAAATTTTACGTAGTGATAATGGTAAAAAAATTGTCATATCCCGATCACTATAGCATCCTCTTAAAGTGTATCCACAACTATGCATTAGTAAATTAGTAAATATTATTGGATACATTCTTTTCATACTAAATGTTAGTGGATTATTTGATCATACGACACATAGACATTTCTTTCTTACCAAGGTTAAGGTACCATCCATGATGAAATTCTGAATAATGATTTTTATGACTCTTTGGAGTGAAATCTCCTAGCCCTCATGTTCTTTTCTTGGGATAACATTTCGTTACTTAACATAATTTTTTTGATGGTGTTTTTCTCGTGCAGGTTCTTCATGGTGTGTGTTATCATCTTAACAAATAAGTTTTTGGTTGATAATGGTTGTTCTTTTGAACAAACCATTATAGGTGAATTTTCTTATCAATTGATTGATTTTATCCTTCAACACAAGACATTTTTTTTATCAAATGTCGATAATTTAGTGATATTGATACTGTTATATTGTATAGACTTTTGAGGTGTTAGCACCTTCCTCAGTATTGGTATGAGGTTAGGGTTAAGTGTCTCTTCTAATATGTGTATCCTAGTAGTATTCAAGAGAGTGTAGTATGCAAAATGTGATGTTTTTGGTTCCTTGATTCAAACACCATGTTGTTGTCGGGGATGTTCGATCTTGTCTTGGACCTTATTACATAAGTCTTTGAGTTCTTCCAACAATATAAACTTAGTCATCCTACGTCTCAATTCATCTAGATCAATTACAGGATCCTTACACTCATTGTTAATAAAGGGACACCCAATCTTAGAGCAATGATCATGTAATGTAAGGCTATCTCAAGGTTCAAATTTTGTATGTTGAGTTACTTTGCTGAAATGATCCATAAATGCCCATAACAATTCTTGTTTCTCTTGCCTGATGTTGATAAGAGTGATTGATTCATATGGTGTGGATGACTAGTCATGAATCAAGTATTGAAATAAGCAGATAGCTGGGTGAACTGCCTCTATCCAACTCCTTTGAGGGACGTCGAGAAGACATGATAGAAAATTAAATCAGTTATGGTGTAAAGAGTGACCTGTGTAACATAAACATCTATGTGTTCATTGATATATGTTTCCATCTTATCAATTGATAGATACAGCCTTCTAATTCATTGACAGGGCTAATTCCATGATTATGTTGATAAAGGAATGTTGGCGAGATCCTTAAACAAATAATGAGACGTGGGTTGAAGTTTGGATCTGTAATTTGACCTTTTGGGCACTTTCAAATTCTTTTTAGGGATAAACAAATGGAATTGGAATAGAGGTGATTGTGAATAATTAGGTGCTTTTGTGTTCCATCCTTTTGTGGTTATCACTCGGGACTTTAGAGGTTTCATCCAACTTCCTTCTCATTTGCATTTTCTTTTCTCTCAGCACATTCATGTCTTCAATACTTCACTTCTTAAGTTTAATTAGCTCTTTCCAAAGTTCGATAAGTAATTCAATCTCACTCATGTGGTTATCTTATGCTTCTGTAATTGTTGTTGTTCATTATTGGTCATGTTTCTTATCAATATCATCGAATGTTCTAATGTTTAACTTAAACCCAAGATAAATGTCAAATGTTTTTATGTGGACTTAGATGATTTTACAAGATCGATACTTCTATTCAACTTGCTCTCTTATTATACCTTAATCGCATTTCCTTACCCAAGAAGAAATGAAATACCTAGAAAACACTCCAATACTTAAGTTAACAAAATATATTAATAATGTAATAAGTATACAACAAATAAAAAAAATACTTATCTCATAAATATTAACCTATTTATAATATTTTTACCTTTTATTCCAATAATTAACTCAATCTAATTTAAGTAAGTAATTAATTTTGTTCATAGCATTAATTCAAAACAAAGTAATTATACATAATTAACAATCATATTGAAGTTAAATATTGCATTATTTTACACCTCTAGTATTTAATATATATTTTAGTTTATTTGATGAAAAAACAATATTTTTAATATATATATACCGAATAATTTTAATTTAACCTAGCATTCTTTACTCACTCAAAATTTATTTAAAGAGATAATAAATTTCAAAATAAAGAAAACTATTAAATAATATATATATATATAAATAAATATTATGAGACAAACTATTGTTATTATATGTTTTGTTGATACACAATTTTTTCAAATATGCTTTGTAAAATATTTTTTAAATATTTTTTTTTGTTATTGCTTAACTGGTTTATATTATAATAAAAATTTTGTATTGTATTCGGCTTGATTGAATTGGGCCAAGTTTAATTATATTGTATTTATTTTTTATGTTAAAATGTTAGAATATACATTCCAATATCTAAACATTTTTTTATAACAATGGTACACAATATCTATTAGTTTTATTATTGGTTAGTCTTAACAGATAGAAATATATTATATCTTAGTCTATACTAACATACACACATATAAAATATCTATTAATTTATATATTAATAATTTTTTTAAATACAATAATAAAAATTATTATAAAACTTATTATGTCCAGAATATTTATTTTAAATTACTGTTTTCACAAATTATATTTAAAATCACAAAGTTTATATATACACACACATTAAATAGAAATAAACCAAATGTTAAGGTAAAATTTAATTAATGTAGTATATACATAAATAAATTTATATTTTAATTCTATATCACTTGTTGCACATATTAAATGTATCATATTTAATAAATACAACAATTAATACTATATTAAAAATATCATTTTATATATTAACTTACATATTAAATTAGTTTATTTTAAATTGCTATTTTTTCGTAAATTATATTTAATATATATATATATATATATATATATATATATATATATATATATATATATATATATATATATATATATATAAACACACCCACACGCATATTAAATAGAACTAAACCAAATGTTAAGGTAAAATTCAATTAATGTAGCATATACATAAATAAATTTATATTTTAATACTATATGACCTATTGCACCAATTAAATGTAGTACATTTAATAAATACACCAATTAATACTATATTAAAAATACATTTTTATATTTTTACTTACATATTAAATTAATTAAATCTTATCTTAATGTTTTTTAGTTCCATTAAAATTATATATATTAGTTTAAATTTATTACCTTAAAACAAGATTATAAAAATATATTATTCATTATTAAATATATAAAATATTATATATTTATTGAATTTAATGAATAGATTTATTCTATATATATATATATATATATATATATATATATACATATATATACACACAGACACATTACAAATATAACTTCTTTAATAGCTATATATACATTAAAATATTTATTAAATAAAAAATATTATAAAATTAATAAATTTTCATGTATATTTTAATATAGACTGAATTATGATTTTTATTATTGAAATTTGGGATACGTCCATTTCTGTTTCACCTCAATTGAAAAACATATTTTATTTCAAACTTTATAAAATATTTTTTTTAGTTTAGTTTTATATCATCAAATTTTGATCAATTCTTGTTATGTGGTTTGATTTGAGGTAATTCTTTGAAGTTCTAGGAATTTATATATATATTGTGTAACAGACTAAATACAGATTTACTCATTAATAACATAATTAAACCTTGACATAAAATATTATATCAATAAAATTTTTATGTATCATAATTATATATGTGTATAATTAAATATAGAACCGTTAAAGGAAAAATATTGTATATTCTAAGATAAGATAGGAGAACAATATAATATTTATTTGTCTTAAGGGACAAGAGCGTAATTTACTATATATTTTAACTCAATAAGAAAAAAAGGACTATATCATTTTCTTAACATGACAATTTCATACAAAATGCTTATTGTACTTAAATTTTTTTTTAAATATCAAATGTCATTGTTATTTGATATATTAAATAATTTTTTTTCTTCTCATATTTACATAAACATCTCTCTCATATTTTATTTTTTTAATAATAATAAAAATAACGTTAGGAGTTATTAAGATATTTATAATTTAATATGATTTATTTTAAAAATTCAGTTTAACACATTATTTTCAAATATTTAATTTTTTTATAACTAATTCAAGGTTATTTGAAAAAAAATATAGATATTCTTTAATATTTATTAGATTTTTTATTATTTATAAAAAAGTTTGTTAATATTTATTATGAAAAAAAAAGAAGTTAACAGCCTTTTAGTTGATTGCAATTATTTATTTATGTAACATAGTATGAGAAAGAAAAAAAAATATTTAATAAATTTTAAAATAAAAGTAATAAGGAGATTGTTGGCATATTAAACATTTGTTAAGTGTAAGAAAAAATATATATCTTACAGGAAGTAACTGTGTCTAAACATTCGGTTAATGAAAGGAATATTTTTATAATATTTTCTTAACGAAATTTAACATAAAAATTAAAAAGAGAAAGAGAGTAAAGTGTGGTATATGCTAATAAGTGAAG
>Ga0209700_103532_pt1 | contig 29765 bp, 14 predicted proteins | sample SiratroredBW_FD_187528 | JGI IMG/M metagenome (GOLD analysis project Ga0209700, IMG submission 187528) | Root nodule microbial communities of legume samples collected from California, USA - Siratro red BW (SPAdes) (version 2) | ecosystem: Host-associated > Plants > Roots > Nodule | place: USA...
TTTTTTTTTTTTTTGAAATACATTATTTAGAGTTACGTAAGAGTAATTATTTTACCTTATTCCAGAATATCCATTCCAAAATATCATCCACCATTATTATAAAATAGCTACTTGCAAAGACATCTCTGATTCTATTCTGAAATCTATAATATAAAATGTGTTTAGTATGGATAATATTTTTTTCCAAATGTTAAAAGATTTTAAAATAACATTTTAATATATCAAAAATATACTTGCGTAGCAAGAAAAGTATGGAATGCAGGGAAAACAAAATTCTCTCTACTGCCTTACACTCCATAAAAATCTATCTTCATTCTTCATAATTACGTACCATTCTGAAAAAAAAAAAGATAAATGTTTCTGACATATAGGAAGAAATGAACAAAAACCTTTACATAATTAAATGACACAGCCAAAAACCAGAGAAAATAATCTTGCAGTATAATATAAAAACGAAGAAGCAATGCAAGTTGATGAGATATTAGCACGACACAAGCATCTGGCACACATCAAAGTGGGGACACATGTTTTCCATCACCAACAAAGGGAATAACCACACAGTCACTGAATTTAGCAGCGGATATCTAAACTCACTTTTGAAAAGAAAAGAAAAATTAAGAAAAACCAAAATTGATCATGCACGTGACCCTCAAGGGTCACATGCAGCGATTGGATTTGGCCATAGTCCTCCTCCATGTGCCTTGTCCATGTCCATAAATTCAGCTGAAATCTATGAGAGGATGGTTGTGAGATGTGACCAAGAAATGTTCTCCAATAGGAATGGAAGTGAAGCCACACACCCCAATGCCAAACCATTTGAGGCAAGAGATCCCCCATTTCCTAAATTTGCATTTATGATTGTCATTAAAGGTGCCACATAAATTCCCTAGACATGCCTCTGAAAATCAGTTAATGTCACGGATGGTGATTGAAACATCAACAGCAAGAACAGCCACTACTCATAGCTTGTGGTTTCCAAAGAGAATGTCAGTTTAAATTAATGGGAGTTGGGATTACAATGTCAAAAATGTTTAATGTCTAGTAAATATCATAAACTTGTGGAAGTCATTCAATTGGGACTACAAAAGCTGTGTTAAATCTGCTTTCCCTCATAAGGGAAAAAAAAAGGAGAGGTTTTGATTGGTGCTCGAAGATCTATTGATATGGTATGGAAAAGAGGGAGATAAAGACACCTTCAGTTACGGAACAAGTGAAAGCAAAAGAAAAGACAGGGAAAAAAGGAGGTGCATCCACTCAACAACCCAGACCTTTGGACAGAGCAGCAAAGAAAGAAATTCAAGCAAAGTTTGTTGTACCACTGTTATCGTATCTACCATACCAATATCTTGTTACCAAAAGGAATAGATCCTTGTATAAAGCACATGCAGTATATATGAGGGTACCATGGTACACATACTTTGTTGCTGCATAATCATCACATTCATATAGGTGCCAGTGCTTCTTACCCTATTGCAATGCATTTAATATAACAAAACTCAGCATGTATTTTAAGAAATAAAGTCTACTAAATTGTCATCAATTTCATCATTTATTATACCACTTTAATTTCACACCAAGTCTAATATCTAGGGTTTGGGGTATATTTACATCAGCTATCAGTAAAATCATCCTTGAACTAATAATTTATAATAATGTAACAACCTATTTTCTATACACAAAGTGTATATTTTCATTATGCACATGTATGTACCTTTTTACCATATTAACTCTATAATTCCATGCTTTAGTAGAGTTTATTTGTTATCTTCAAGAATCTTTAACCTACTTGGTTGAACCATATATCAAAGTTTGAAATCCTCCCTTTAAAAAAAATGAAAAGAGATAATATATATATGTATATATTGATGAAACCAGATAAAGTAGTAGTAAAATAAAATGGAAATGATGATGGGAAGGTGACTTTATTGAGTTTATTGGGAAGAGGAGGAAGTGGCTAGCTAGTCTAGGTCTATACCCTGTTGATAAATACTGGTAACTAACCTAATGAAAGTGTTGGATATGTGAATAGTGATGTGAAGAGGGATATATATCTGAAAATCACCCGACAGAAGGCTGAGCAAGTGAGGAATAACATGAGGAAGATTTGGGTGAGGGGTGACGGGAAGGCATGGGTAAGTAATGAAAATGGTGCTGAAAATGTTGTTAGGGTGAAAAATGAGGACCAGCTCAAATTTCAAAGAAAAAGACAAGGTAGAAAGATAGATACTATAGGATTTCTTTCTTTCTTTATTTCTTACCTATGTGGTACGAAGGCTGGCTTTCCCTAAACGATGACACGAAAAACATCCCATACATACGGCACACCACTTTTGGACAAGGTACCACTTCATCTCTTATCCTTCTTGCTTTGCTTTGTGCTAACTTGTTCTCAACTCAAGGGCCTCACTCTCTCTCCATTCACTCACTTCAATAAAGAAAACCCTCATCATGACTTTGTTTATTTATACTCACCTTCGTTGAGTGCTATATATAGGAGATTATGTTTTCAATTTATAAATTCTCTATACTTTTTTAATGATTGTCTAAAAAAATTGGAATGCTGTATTTTTATGATTTCTAAAACTTAAATTGATAGAAAACAGTTGAGTACAGTAAGATAATTTTATATAATTTTGAATGGTATATTTATTAACTTTTATAATAATTGATAACAATAGAACAACGAATAAGGAATGAAGACACATGTAAAAGAAGAGAAATAAAATTTTTTAGATAAGTCATAATAGAGAATTTGAAGATATAAAATATATAAATATATAAAAATGACAATATCATAAAGACTAAATTATCGTTAGCTAATATTATTTAAAATCTCTTAGTATGAAATATTGAGAATTTGTCAGCAAAATAAAAAAATGAAAATGCTTAATAAAGTGAGGTTTTATAAATAAATCAATGAATATAGTTGAAGATATGAAGACAACATAATAACTCTGTTAAAGATGGTGATGATTGAAGTGACTATCAATTTTAATATATTTTGTATATTCATGAAAGATTGAGTTATAAACAATTTGAATAGTATTTTTATTATTATAATACATAATAATCGGTTTAGAAAGAAAAATATTCATGTTAAAAAGAAGTTGACACAACTAAACTACTTCAGTAGTGGTTATAGTCATTATACAATATTCAACTTTAGTAAAGGAACGAAAAATAATATCTTGTTTCTTGCTCTTTCAAGAGATAAGATGTTTCTTAGAAAATGAAAAAACTTGTAATAGACTTATGATCATTAAGGTCACTAGTCTAATCAATATTAGAATAAACATACAACTCCAAGAAAGATGATGAGGAAAAAATAAGACAAAACTAAACACCACAAAGATATAATAGAATGTGAAGAACTTCCCAATATATTATAGTGAAGAAATGACAAATTAACTTAAACATGGACAACATAAGTAATATTAGAACGAGTGGTGAGATATAGTAACAATAGTATGATACAACGTAAGATTAAATAAAGTTACACAATTAAAAGAAGTATATTTCACATTGAGATTAATAAAGGTATCAAATGTGTAAGTATTATATATACGAGTTTGTGCCGTGACAATATATTTAAATTGAGAAAGAAGATAACATCTGGGGGAATATACAACTTCAATCCCTAGGAAATAATGAAGAGGACCAAAATCCTTAATTTCAAATTATTTTACCAACTACAATTTTAATTCTACAATCTCATCTATATGATCTTTGATGATTATCATGTCATCAATATATAAAGAGAATAATACAAGCATGTAAACTTCATAAACAAACCAGAGTCACAATCATTAGAAAATAATCCAAGAGATGCAATAATTGTAAGAAGTTCTCAAACCAAGCTTGTGAAGCTTGTTTAAGATTATAAAAAACCTTTCTTAACTTACACACCTCTTTTGGATTATAAGAAACACCTAGAGAAGGTACCATATAAACTTCCTCTCTCAGGCTACCATTTAATAAAGCATTTTTAACATCCATCTAAAAAATAACTCACTGACGAACAGGAACAACAATAATAAGAATACGAATGGTAGTAATCTTAGAACCCATGACAAATGTTTCTAGATAATGTCAATCATAATCCTTAGATAATGTTTTAATGATTAAGTGAGCTTTGTAAAGGCTCAATAAACACATCTAACTTTTTTAAGCTTGTAGACTCACCGAGATCCAACGACTTGTTTTCTTATAAGAATAGGTACCATGTCTCAAGTAGTTGTCTTGTACAAAGTAGAAAGTTTGTATTGTATAACTTAGTAGAAAGTTTGTAGTGTATAACTTATTATCAAAGTAGATCAAAGACAACCTCTTAATAAAATGCATAGCTCAAAAGATTTAATAATAATATTATATTGAATTTTAAATACAATACAAAACATAAGACAAACATAAAAAAATTCAAAAAATGTTTCATAAGATAAATCTAACAATATTAAGTATGATCGTCAATCAAAAAGACATATTAGTAGGATTCACATTTATTAGGAATCAATGATGAATCTTATACATTATAATGAACCAAGTTAAAAGGTGTATGAGAGGTAGAGACACTCTTAATAAAAGGTAAAATAATGAATTTAGTATGTTTAGAATCATACATAAAAAATATCACTAATTTATTGTACCTTTCCTACAAATTTAATGGGACTACACAATTTAATTTAGAGGAAAAACACATGTACACCACAAAAATGTCATAAATGATAGTTAGATGATGTAAATTCAAATAAAAAGATGATAAATCAATAGTGAAAGTTGTATCAATTGAAACCTTTAGCTTATCCAATATATAAAGTCTTCTATACAATGATAACATGTAATTAAATAATAGTATCCTACTATATCAAATAAATTGTCTTGTATTAGTTAATTCATATTCGTGTTTATAACTATTAAACGAGAAGTGATATTGATTTCTTTTCGATATTTTTAGCTTCAATTTATAATGATTGTATTTGTTCATTTTAAATTAAATATATCTAATTGTATACTAAGGAGGTTGCATTTCATTTAGGAGGAGATTGAGAAACATAATAGTAAATATATTAATAATAAGTATAGTTGTGAAAAAAAGACAAATATAATGACTATTTTTTAAAACCTATTGATGCTTACAGATAGACATATAAGAAGTATTTTCAGTTCTAATGATGAGCTGATTAATAATTTATTTGAACTTATTTTATAAGATAAATATTTTGAAAAATTTTATGAAAATGATTTATGTTCATAATACATTTTCACCAATATCATTTAATTTAAGTTAACTTTTACAATTAAAAATAATGTATACATTAGTATTTATATGATAAATGCTCATTTTATAATTAATTTATCAAGCAAGCACTTAAGTATAAAAATTCCAAAAGTTATTAACATTTACAAATACATCCCTCTATAAAAGTGCATTTATTCAAAGATAAGAGAAAATAGAGACAATGCTCATCCAAGAGGTGCCGACATTCCTTTCATTATATAATCTGCTTATTCGACTATTAATATAAACATTGAAATTTTTTTGTTAGTACATTGCTTTGGTGTAAAATCCTAGGAAGAGTAAATGAATAAAAATATAGTTTAAAATGATATTTTAAATTATGAAAACAAAAACATTTTAATATTTTATCATAAGATTAACAAGAATTAAATAAGATTAACAAGAATTAAATATAATTAAAAGTTTAAATTTAACTTATTGTCACAAAATCTAACTTGAAAGGTGAAGATTGTCCTTTTATAAAGATGTCACGTAAAACTTTTAATAGACTCATATACTATATTAGAAAATGAATTTATAAAATATTATATTATAAAATATAATAGACTCATATAATAGTATATAGACTCATATATACTATATTAAGATATAATATAGATTCATATATAAATTAATTTATATTCATTAATATAATAGACTCATATATTATATTAGAAAATAAATTTAAATTTAACTCATCTTAAAAAAAAAATAACATATAAAGTGAGAATTGTCCACATTTATTTTTAATCAAGTTTTGGATCTCCAACCTATATTTCTAATTGATTTATAATATTAAATTTAAAAACTCATTATATATATATATATATATATATATATATATTCTTATTACTTTTTAGAATATATATTATATACGTATATATAGTTTTATTTTTGTCAAATATATTATTTATTCACTCACCTTTTTCATATGCGATTTTATTCTCAACTAATTTCAAGTCTCCATAAATATTTTAAATTTATTTTCGGCAACTTAACAGTTTCATCCAAGTATATACCGATAAACATTCACTTTAAAATAATTATTTTTAAAATTACATCTAAATTATTTTTTATTGTGACAATACAAAAATATTCATAGGGCCATTGTGTAAAAATTAAACTATAATTTTCAGTCCTTCATATTCTTAATGATATTCCTTACTTTTTTTTTTAAATCTCCATTAATATTATTTAATGACAGCGTAACACATTGATTTATTTTGCTTGCACAGTTTAAACCTGTTTTACATTGTCAACTAATTAGAAATTAACATTGATACGATTCATAAAGCAGTTAGAAGTAAAAAGAAAAAAAAAAACTTACTATTTATAACAATTAATACGAGATCATGATATGATATTTTTACATTATCTTTACGTAAAATGTTTACTATATATTTAAATATGTTACACTATAAAATTTAAAGCAACATGTGAATGATATAACTAAATGGCATGTCCTGTCATTAACCGGTAATAATAGAGAAAGAAAATCTAACCATCAAAATTAATAATTTTAGAATACTTGAATAATTTTAAAATTATATTGTTCATGCATTGGCAATATAAAACAGTTTTACACAAATAATCATTCATGACAATTATATTAACTTTTAGAATAATTATCTTCAAATTTTTATTAACGACAATTTGTTTTAGTTAACAGTTATTTTACATTGCTATAGAATACGACCATTTAACTCTTAAATATAGCCACATTACAAAAGGTCAATTGATGGTGCAAAAACCAATTGATAATCACTATTGCTATTTAATATAATTATTATAAAAATAAATAAAAGTTTTTATATGACTTAAAACTAACTTATTCATATAAATTAATATATAGAATCTCTTCCATCACAAAAACTATATTTTTAATTTACATATAAACTAGTTTAGTTTATAAAAGAATATTTTATTTTTTGATTTTATTTTCTTCTAACTACTAACATGCTTATAGTTATTAGTTGTTGCAATTAAAGGAACGTGTATTACCTATATTTTTCTATTTGTAAAGGGATATTTTAGATTGTAATTTTTATCACATTTGATCCGATCCTATTCTTTTACACTTATATATTTTATTTTGGCCTCTACAGTATATGTCAGGAAATGCACCTGCTAAAACATATATATTCTTTTATTTGTTACGTAGTGAACATTTTGGTTCTCGTGTCCAAATGCACTCATGTATCGTACATGTTACTTTCGCGTACCAATCATTATTAGATGCGTTTCATTGTTGAAAAATAAAGCTGTTAGCTGTGATCTGTACGTATTAATTAATTAAGAATGTTTGGCTCTATGATTATTTATCATTATGATTATCATATAAGTTTGAGGTATGTATATATCAATACTATAGTTAGTAGGTAGTTTGCATTAATTCTTGCTTTCCTAAGTTCCAATCATGAATGTCTGGTACAAAAGTAAGACCTTGATGCAAAAAAAGACATTGTTTTGAGGATAAATTATAGAATACTTCAAACTTCAAAGAAAGAAAAAAAAACTTCTATCTCTCTCTCTCTCATTTTTAAAGATAGAAATTTATGAAAATTATGATGTTTGCATTTTATTTTATTTTTTTGATGAAAGATGATTTTTTCATATCTATTTTAAAGAATAGACATACAAAAAAGTATGCTTTGTGATACGCATTTGTGGGGTGTATGTTAAGACAAACATTTGGTTGAAAACCTCTCTGTAAAATATATGAACTGATTCTGAACTCAATAAAACACAGAACATAATATTTTTTTCAGAAGCGGGGCATCTTATGTTACAAGTACAACAAGGGAGTGCCCACAAAAAAAAAAAAGTACAAACAATGGACATTTTTTTTTTTCAGCGAAGACACTTTTTCAAGAACATTATATTTCTAAAAACATAAAGTTAGGCTTGAGAATATAATTTTACACCAACTATTCAATTTTGCAGTCACGATCTTACATAGAAAAGCAGAATTAATATATAATATTGTGATAGGATAAAGATGGTTTGACATCCTTAAAGGGTATATACACCCCTGGAGAAAAAGAAAGAGATAAAAAAGTAAGAGTAAAAGCAATAACCAAGAGAAAGATAATAACGAGAGATTGTAAAAGTGGATATAGAAAAATGAGGTTGTTTATCATAACATACAAACGATAACATAGATAAAGAAAAAAACATCGATGTTTAGGTGGCTCTAGTGAAAAAATAAACTATTACATAGTGATGGTTCATGATGGTGTGCATAGAGTTATTATTTGAGGGGCAATAGTTTGCCTCAAAAGGGGCAACCGAGTGGGGGAACGAGGGAAGGAAAATACCAGAAATGGAAAATGGGTCATTAATAATTAGGAAATTGATAGCTGACTAATGTGCAAAGACATTAACTTTGGTTCAGTGATGGAAGACTTGTGGGATATTGTCCTTTTTGCCAACTAAGAGAAACTTAATGAAATGAAGGACTTATGGCCATCGGTTTAACCATAGGAGAGAAGCACCTAGTGGCACCACTTTGTTGTTGCCTACCCTCATTTTGACCCCTTATTTATGATCCTATGTTTTTGTAGGGTCCAGTAGCCATGTGTTCTTTCTGCTCTCTCATCAATCTCTACAATAACCATACGTACATTAACATTATGCCATGTTTCTGTGTACACTAATCCATGCCATATACTCTATCCAAGTTTTCATTATGCAGACATAATCAACTGCCTGTGGGGACTCGTTGTGTCAGCTTCACACTGTGGCCTTTATTCTATTTGTCTGCAGGAAGATCATTTGAAAGAGTTAATCCATGGACCAAATCACAGAAGATTTGGTTACTGTTTATTTCATGCGTGCATTTACGTGTATACACAGTATATATACATATGTATAGAAGCTAGCACTGTAGTTTCATTATAATAATTGTTGATGAAAAGAAGATAAAATACTTCTCCTGATTGATTTGTGGACAATGAAAGTGAACTTATTGATCTACTTTTTATTTGATAAGACGGCATATTGCAAAAATTAAAATATCATGAAAAAGAGTACATAACATGCACATCAATCACCAAGAGGATTTGCTTTGTTAGGGTTTAAAGATGTTTAATGTGTTTGCACGTTTTTCTCTCACATTAGTCATTTCAAGATGGGGGCGGCTATAACTCGTTCAAATAAATTTATTAATTGCAATTTTGTTATTAATTAAAGCCTATTCCAAACCTAATTAAAATGATGTTTCATGAGTAATTAACATGTGTTGACAATCAATTGATACTGGTAAGTTCTTCAATAAATTCGAATTGAAAATACCAAAGACCGTACCACCATCAATGGGAGATAGTTACTATATTTAGATCACGCAATTCTTCCCAATTAAATTGTTTTTATAGATTGCGTAATACATGCAATTGTATGCCTTGTCACCCTCTTACATGGACTATTGGGAAAATATAATTCAAATTTAATTAGTTAAAGCATTCTCTTCAAACTGTCCAAAGCTGAAATAATAATGGTGCCTAACATTACCTGGTTGGCATGATGTGTGAGTTGTATCTCTGCCATTTTTTCCACCTCAGAAGACATCATTGTTGAAGTAGCTAAAATCCCAAGAAACAAATGAATTGTAATGGTGTAAAGGAGGGAGCTATTATAAGTAATCTAAGGCACGTATTGTCTAGCAACCTAGGAGGTAAACCAAACAGACCAAAAACTAAACCACCAAACACACCCAATATTCCCTCATTACATTACAGCTTAAACCCTAGGTTATGTCACTAGATTGAGAAAAAAATTTCAGCTATATAAAGTTAGGTTATTAGTTGAGTGATTAGTTCAAGTATCTAACTAATTGGGGTGAGATTCAAGCCTTGTATATATCCACACCGTAAACGTTCCATTGAGATAAAGAAAATGTATCCATTGAAATAAAGATCATCAGGCCCACCGACTGAACTACCATAATTGATTTCCGACAATATTCTTTGAGGAGACAAGATGATCACATGATCTCTGCAAATTTGTGTGTTTTTGGACATAGGCTTTCAAGATCTATTAAGAGACCTGACTTATAGTCAAGATGATAATTAATATTAGACCTGTCATAAAAATAAAATAAATTTGAGACCATATCAGATTACAAATACAATAACAAAGAAAGGGGAACGGCCACCATAATAATTAATACATATGGCATGTTCAAATTTCAACCCTCTCAAAAACATGCCATACAAGGTTTATATGCAAAACCTTAGAAACTGGAGCAAAGAAATCAAAGAGACGTTTCGGGCAATATCTCCTCCCTGGGATCCTCTGCAGCAATTTTTTCTTCTGCCATCATTCTGAAGTCTCAGAGCGCTTGATTAATCGTTACATTACAATCCAATGGTCCTGGTTTCTGCTACAGAGAAAGCTTTGTTGGAGAGGCTGACATGATCCAACTCATATCTTTTTGGTCAATAAATTTGTGAATAGCACAAAATTAATGTTGAATAGACGCTAATACATTACTAAAAAAAGAATCAGGCGCACTTAATTCAAGGTCAAACTTGTAATATTATAGAATAATTTCAATCATCCAAAATTAGGTTGTTTTAATTAAAATTTGTATAACTAAACGTACGTGAGTAGTTGTACATGTAATATGATAATAGATGATGAAATACATTTACGTAAACTTTCAATTTTATTTATATGTTGTGTAATTACACATCCAATTATTATACTATTGAGGTTATTGGACACTTAATTAAACCTCAATTTAGAAGGTCCTATCATCTTTATGAGATTATGGCTGAGGAATCTAACTTAAATGATGGAATGAATTTAAGGTTTGTCTAATTATTAGTTATAATATCATAAATAAACCAATTTTCAATATTATGAAATTAAAAGTATTTTTTCATTTTTACAGATTTTGGCTTTCCAAAATGAATGACAAATAAAAAAAGTTTTACAAGTTCAGGATCATAACATGTTGACTAAAGCTAGGATAAAAAATTCTCCTTTAATTTAACATGAGAATAAACATGGGATAAACTTTTAAACTATTGGCATATCTAAAAATTTAAAGAAAAATCATCTTAAAATAAAACGAATAGGTTCTTTGTTTCAGGATGGGGCATTACACTCAAGAAGTTACAAATCACACTTAGATATTACATTATACTTGATAATTATTACTCATGACTTATATACATTTTATTACATTACATGTAATTCAATTTAATTGTGTAACATATAATGTTTGTAATTGTAACATATAAATATGGTTGTCCAATTAAACATGATGAATTATTTCTACCAACCCACACCAACAAGAAGGGTGGTTGGGTTGATAGTTATTCTCTTGATAAGTTATTATTTATAATTTTTGTTACTTTATTTATATTTTTAACCTAATTTCGTAATATTTATAACTTTCAATAATCATATAGGAAACCTATCATGAGCGACTGAGAATTATAAAATCAGATAATTATGAATGATCAATTTCTAATATCCATAAAATAAATACAGTGAAAAGATCTAGCTGAAGGAAAGAGTAGAGGTGGGATTAGAGTTTATGACACTACAAACTTAGCTGCTAACATCTGCCAAAAAATGTCATCCCTAACTCAATTCTCATTACTTGCTTCTATCACTGATTATATTAATCGGTTGGTTGAAAATGAAAGAATTTGTCAACAAGCCCAGCAAACAAATGAAAAAGACTAATATTGCAACTAAAAGAACTAACTTAAATCAAAGGATTGCATTTGAGTTTGCAAATCACAAATAAATTAAATTGATTTGAGATTTCACTCATTTTTTGCTTTTATATTTGAATTTGAAATTTTGGATTATTATTAGTTTTCACTTTGCAATTGCTATTTTAAAATCAATTCATTTTGTATTTCAATGATTAGTTGGGATTTTCACAATTATTATTTCAATTTTGCATTTATTTAAAAATTTAGAATTTACTTGGATTTTACTTTGTAAATCCTATTTGAAATTGTATTGTTATGAAAATTTTCAATTTGGATTTTAAATTACATTATGGTTCAATTGGATGATGATACATTCAAATCCGCGTGTTTTTTTTTTTAATTTCTAACTTAGCACCGATTAAACGGAATCTACTATAATTTTTTCTTTTATTTTTTTAATTAGCGTCTATATCTCAAACGTTAATTACTTTTTTCTTAATATTGAGCGTCGACAACACTTACTCTTTCTTTTTATTAGTCTATTTTTGAGATGCTAGTTACTTCTTATTTTTTATATGTTTAGTATTGGTTAGACCGATACTATATTTAAATATTACTATTTTGTTATCTTCACAAAAAATGATTTTGGTTTGAAAGATATTTTTTATTGAAGTCGTAGACATCAATAGAGTATTAGTCATTTGACTAAAACTAATTCGACATTAATAGAGTGTTAATCATTTAAATATTACTATTTTGTTATCTTCACAAAAAATGATTTTGGTTTGAAAGATATTTTTTATTGAAGTCGTCGACATCAATAGAGTGTTAGTCATTTGACTAAAACTAATTCGATACTAATAATTTTACACACAATAAAATTCGTAAAACAGTTACATGAAAATTACAAACAATAAAAATTGTAAAAATTAAATTCAATAAAAAAATATTTTAAATTCAAAAAAGTATCTAAAAATAAATAAAAATTTAATTTGACTAATACTTGTTATATTAACTTATTTAAATAAAAATAACTTGTCCAAATAAAAAAAACATATACAGCTTTTAGAAGATAAATATAAGTACTAAAAAGTTTAATAAGAATTTATTTATTTAAAAAAATATAAAATTATAATTATGTAATAATATATTTTTGTTTAAGAACACAGATTTTATTTATGTAATAAAACTTTTACAATTATATCCTTCATGTTATTTTATATTTATCAATTAGTTTAACAAATACTTCTAATCCAATAAATTAATTTATCAGTTTGGAACTTATTAGCTAGCAATTAGTTTATTTGCTAAAATATAATTTATCAACTAGAAATTAGCTTCTCTCAACTAAAAGGCTAGCTTATAAACTACTTCAATTAATATATCAGTAAGTTTCTATCAAACATACTCTTAATATAAAATTACAAAACTCAATTTGATTTCAATAATCTCTAATTAACTATTTTCTTATAACGAACTTTACTATTATGGCATAATGTTTAGTATTAATTACACCGTAAAAAAAAAAGAAAAAAAAGTCCTCCCTTGTGTAGTTTCAAATTATATTCATTATTTTTTTGTGACTAACATACTTTAAAGTTCTCAACGTAGGAGTTTGAAAATAAAATCTAAAACTTTTGTTAGTTTTAATAAAAGTTCTCTCTAAAATAGTTTTATTATTTATCTTGTTGGAGTTTCCATATCGACTAGATATGAGATATTTTTAATAGTTTGTAAATGGGTGTAAACATCATCTTACAAGCTGATTTTGTAAGATTGAGTTAGGCTTAAAGGTTCACTTCTGATATGATATCAGAGTCTATCCTAGTACGGTTGTTAGACTTATCGGATCACCCACTATCGAGTCACTATCAAACCATCCTTACATATAAGTTTCATGCTCAAGTTGAGAAGTCTCGACGTAAAGGAGGTGTGTTGGAGATCTCACATCGATTATAGATGAAATATTTCAATAATTTATAAATGAATGTAAACCTCACTTTACAATCCTCTGTTAGACTTAAAGTCCACTTCTAATAAATATCATTTAATTTACAATGAAATGGACAATTAGTTTGTGATAAAAGGGACCCAAGACTAATTTAAAATGTAACTTCATTTAACATTTAAAAAAAGTTATTTCACCCTTTTTCTTTTATAAAAAGTGTTAATTATTTTTTAAAAGGTTTTCTTTAATATACGCTTGGCTCCTCTTTTCGTTTTGGAAAAAAGGAAAAAAATAGAAAGATAAGCAAAAAAAACTACATTAACACTACTAACACTTAGAAGATTAGAATTTAGAAATGTGGGATATTATTCAACTTTTTCCTTCCCAATCTTATATATAGGGAAAACATTTGTGTTAAGTTTACATACGAAAAATTATTAGAAATATATATTGCTTACATGACGTAGTTATATAACTTTTAAAACAAAGAAATGATAATTACTATTAATTTAACTTACGCAAGCACTTTCTTCCCAAACGGGAAAAGGATGAGAAAACGTGAATCTCACAACCAAACTTGTCCCTTTTTATAATCTCCAACATATCAAAGAAGGAATTTTAAATGTCAAATCAATATGCATTTGTCTTTCCTTTTCCGTATACAATTGCGTAATAAACCCACCTAGTATTATTTTGGTAAAGCTTTACATTTTATTGATTACATTGGAACCACATAATAAAACTTAATTTATCATTATAACTAAAAATTAATATTATAAAAACAATTTTTCATCAAGAGAGGATTCCTATTAAATTTTAAAGGAGGAGGAGAAGAGATGAAGAAATGAGATGAAAACATTTCCAATATTGCAATCTATACACTTGTAATTTATATATCTCACAATTTTCCTTTTTTGTGACTCTTTAATCATCTAAGTAATAAATTTCAGTATGCGATGTTGAAGGATGTGAAATGGCTATGATGGATGTAGCACATGCCTGACCTGTTTATCCCATTCAAGTATGGGTATGGAGGAAAAAAGTTGCACTCAATGACTGGTGTGAGGAAGAAGGAAGCTTTCTTATAAAGCATAAGCAGAAGCAGAGATTCTGTGTGCCTTCCATCAATGGCTCTGGCATACGTAATAAATGTTAAATGAATTGTTATATCATTTTGAATAATATAATTAAACAATTTAAATTATTGAAAGACTAAATCTATATATAAATAAAGTGAAACAACGTACATTTAATCAGTAAAACAAACTTTTTTTCTCAATATTACAGAAAAATAATAAATGATAGTTGATATGAAGATGATAAATGTAGAGAGCGATAAATGTGAGATGAAATGTCTACCAGAGAGCGTGCATAAGCTTAAGAACACTAGCACAAAAGAAAAGGACCAAGTAATGATTAATTAAGGTTTTAATTAGACGTGCTGTCGATTAATTACATAATTTGATTATGGCTTTTAGAAGGAAACTTTTTCAAGGTTTTGTTCTCCTCACATCTAGTAAGAAATCGTGTTAACCAATTATTTACATATGGACCATTGAACCAATAATAGAATATTAATTTTGATGTCACAATAATAGAAGTACTAATTATAGTTAATTAAAAGTAAACATTAATAACCTAAACTAACTAACACTCCGAACTCGTTTAGTTATCAGTATCTAATAGATGAAAAATAGAATAAAAATATAATATACAGAAAAAGCAATGTAAAATTTTATTCAATGTTTCATGAATATAATGATAAATATTAGATGATAGTAGAATGCGAATAAAGGGATTCCAATAAAATTGGTATATTACATCCATTAATCATTTGTCATGTACCAGAATAGCATCGAAACAAAATAATAGAAATACATTAATAATGAGAAAACCACACCAAAATTCATGATAAAAATATAGCAAATTTAAATTTAGGTAAACCAAATTTATTCCTAAAGAAACTAAGTTTACAAGGAGTTAATCACTTAAAATCAATTCTTTCTTTTAAATAAAGATTTGAAATGTCGAATTACATTCAAACCAAAAGCATAGTCAACCACGATCTACAACGTCAACAGTAACAATAATTAGCAGTACCGATGTGTCTTAAAATTTCCCAAAAATTCACCTTAGCTACCACGAAATATACTACCACTAGAAGCAAAAACCTAAGCAGCCACAAGCAAACTTATTTGTATTACATATTTAATGTAGCATGGTCTAGGCAAAAGCAAGTTTACCATAACAATCCAAAGAGCAACCTTAACATGAAGACCAACATTAAAAAACTTTAAAACTTCAAAATTACCGATGTAATTAGACATAAACCCTTTAAATATAACTCCTGATATAGAAGTATGAACCATGAATAAAGCCTGCAAAATAGAAATATTAATATTAAAGAACCTTACATTATTGCATATTAATCAAATAACCCAAAATATATTTGCTCATGTTGTAAGACTCAATTTTCTGTTTACTAGAAATAATTTAAAAATTAATAAAAATTAAAATTAAGTTATATTAAATTTACACATTAAAAACCCAACTATTTATATATATAAAATATAAATATAAACAAGCAATAGACAAAATTATATAGCAAATTAAGATACTTTGAACACAGATATAAATAGTCTATAAATTCTCTAGTCTTCAACAACATCTGTTACCTCTATATCATAATTCAAAAAATTAGAAGAAAAATTAGACAGTGGGTGATACAAATCTTCATATACAATTTTGCTTTGAAGGAGTGTAACTTGTAATTATGATAATATCTAAGTCAATTTCTAAGGAAAAGAAGTGCAACCACACAAATATTCTTGCATGATATATTAATTCATCCGGCCTCCTCACATTCCACCCAATTGTATCACTACCCTTCATCTGGTTATGTTATTAGACAGTGTTTCTCATTATGCAAGATTTTGTCACATATTCTGCTGCCTTATACTTTACCTAAATTGTTATATTCTTCTTTGTAATATGTAAGTCTAACTAAGAACCAATCTAGACTGCATAGTGTGATAGACATGGTTAGTAGCACAGATATACAAAATACATTAAACATATTCCTAACAATAAATTGTACTAATCTACTGCTATTACCAAAATCAAACCTTAGACAAAATATCATGGACGGAATATACTGTAGTAGTAACATATTTTCCTAGTATCACAATGACATACTAAGGATTTTTTTTTTCAGGTACACTGTTTAATATGGTTAAAATGAGCATGTTTTGCACTACGTATTGACCTAGGCTCAAGTTTTGATTTGAACAAGATTAAAAATCTCCACTATATTTAACCTATTGTTCTTAAAGAGTACATTTTTAGAAGTCCAAATGTTCCACACACATGCCACACATAGACAACTCCACAACTTTTTGCTAAAACCAATTAGCTAGAAGTCTAAAAAATGTTGCTTTGTGGAGCAATGATTAACGACACCACACCTATCCATTCGTCTAACCTACTTGCCTTCTCACGTGTGAAGAACAAATGACTAACTGACTCACTAAATTTGCACATCATACAAGATATATCAGTAGATGCATTTATCTTTTAATGAGGTTCTCCATCGTAGTTATCTTATTTATTAGATTTTTTCATGCACAAAATTGAGTTGTCGGCAGATTTTTATTTTCTGAAATTGATAAAAAAAACTTCATCATACACTTCGCTAACCCCATCTTGACCCTATCATAAGCTAATCTAACTGTATAATCTTGGCTTTCGACTCCTTTCCATATCTACATCACACATATTCCATATATATTCTCAATGTTCTCCATAAACCTGTCCTAAAAACTTATCAATCATTGGTTTTTCCCATTTAAACCAACTTCTTCTCCATAACAATACCCATTTTCAATGGTTTTCTTGCCATTCACCTACCTCTACGACCAAAGCCTTCTTTTGAGTAGAGTTAGCAAACAATCTCATATACTTGGTTTAAGACTTTGATCTCCCAACCACTTGGCCTCCCAAAACAAAATTTTATTCCCATCGCCTAGTTTCCAAATTATGTTGTCATTGAACGATCTTTGTACCTTCCTATTGCCACTTACACTCCTAAGATCTTTCCATTCCACTGCGTTGCGTATATTCTTGATAACTATCATTATTTCTGTTCAGACTTTAAAATTTGTTTCCACTATCCCTTATCCTCCGTGCCTAATATCTTCGTTTTCATTTTGATAGAAGTGCTATATTAAAACTGTTCAATCCTTTAACTCCTAGATTACCATCCTCTTTATTATTACAAATTGTTTTCCAAATCACCCATTCTATCTTACATCATTCTTGTCCCCCAATCCTCAATTCTTGTTTCCCAGTCCCACAAAAACTCCCTCTAAACCTTAAATTTCTCTTTTTTTCATAAATGTTATCAACTTAAACCCTTAACCTTAAATTCATGCTATCTTCAACCCCTTATTTATTTCTCGATTATTTTCCTTAAATAATCCATCCAACCAACGTCCCATTTTTGCATCCTTCTTTGCTGCAATAGATAATAAATGAAAATAATGAAATTAATTAATTGGTAAAACACGCTAATTTTCTAAGAAAATATTCCTAGGTGTCCAATTAAATTATTATAAAAATATTAGTGAAATATGACAAATGAAATGCATCACTTATAATACTTTGGAGTTTTTTTTAATTGAAAAATGCGTCAGTCTTATCATTTAAAATATAATTTATATTTTCTAAAATACAATTAAAATTTAAATCCAATAACTAAAAGGACGACATTTTAAGTGCCGACTAAACATAAAATAATAAGTTGCTAAATTTGAGGTTAATTAAGTTCCGTAAGTAGCTTGTTTGCAACATTATAAGAATATTGAAAAAAGTTACATAAGTATTTTTTAAAAGTAAAACCTGTGTTACCATCAGAATCTGCATGATATTTTCTTCTCTTTTTCGTAGTTTCCATACAACATGTTTCCAACAATTTTGAATTCTCATCCTCAACTTCAGCCTATGATGACGACGTGAGATGGTTGAGTAACTTCTAATATTACCTATGTAAATTACAAAAGAAAAGAGACTTTTTTTATGCATGCAACAGTGCGATGTTAACCTTTTTTTCTTTTCATTTTTCGTTTCAGATGAACATATAAGGATAGGATCCTTCTCGGAAGCTGGTGAAAGTTCTCTTTTTGAAAGGAAAAGTTCCCCCTTTAAATTTTCTTGTTGTATTTCTGAGAAAGATATCATGAATACTATGCATGCATGGCCCCGCCAAGGGCTAACATTTTCAGTTTTTTAAGAATGTGACTTACCCCACCAAACCAGAGCATTCATCCAACAAATCAATGCAATTAATAAATCAGTCAAAACTTGATCATATCCAAAGCCTAAATCATAATCACAGTTTCTTTTTAATTAATTAAGTGTCGATCGCCACCACATACCCCAATATATCAAAGTGATCGAATAACTCTTTAATTTCCGCACTGGTCACTATAAAATAGATACGAAGAATTATCTGATCAATTTTTTTCACATATATTTTGCATAAAAGATAATTTTATTTAAATTACACGTGCTGTGGAATATTTTTCACGAAGTATTCAGCGGTGTTTGTCATTTTATTTGAGTCGTTCATATGTTAGACCAATTAAATTCTCTTTGGTGACGAATTTTGATTAGACAAAAAGAAAGAGGAGTAATGTTATATTAACCTAATGTTATATTAACCGGATGATATATTGTTGTTAGAAGAAAACATAAAAGTGAATCATTTTGTAGAAAGATACTGAATAGAAGGCTTTGCATAATGACAGTTTCCTGCAATAATTTCTTTTTCCGTCTGAGTCTCAGCACAAACAATAACTACAAGTTAAAGTAGTACCCCAGATCAAAGAGGAAGGGGAATTCTAAATAGCTGCGTAGAAGTTTTGCCAAGCATTAAATAATGATGCCATCTGGTCTGAACTTTATGTAATAACCTTATTTTCAGCTGAGGCAATTGACACATATGTGATGTACACATTTCAGAAATAAAGTTGAATGAGGTGGGAAACGAACAAGCCATATACGTGCCCATTAAGTATAGTCATATCAAGACAGAGACAGATAATGCAGTGACATTCTCACTTAGATTTTACCCATCTAGCTAAAGAATCACTTAATAACTCTTTGGAATTTGATTTTTTTTTTTTAATGTTGTGACAACTGATGCTGTTAGGGTTAGTTTATGATTTTACTGTGAAGCTGAAACAGCAGTGGACATAAGAATAAGGATGTTCATGATCCTATGATGCTTTTCCAGTTTGGAAGTACCTTTCAAAGGTTGTTCGTGTGGGTTGTGCTAATGAGTGTCCTTGCCTGCGGCTTTCTTTAACTTTAGTTTGTTTCTCTCAAATAGGATCTGAGCAAGTAGACCTAATTGATCACACCCCTGTCCCAGATAAATAAACGAATAAAAAATAGATTTATACCAATGTGATTCGATGGGCATGAACGTCAAACGCAACCTTTAATCACTCCTCACCTTGAGAAAAAAGGAAAAGGAACCTCCAAAAATCTTTCTCACACACATATGGTGATAACTGCTTGTGTGTGTGTTTTGTCGAAGCATGGTCTCTTACTTCTGCTTGAAGTTTTTTCTCCATATTCCCCAAACAAAAAATACCCTATACCCACAACTTGGGGAATCGCCAAGCATCAAAGAGAAAGAAAATGATCAAAGCAAGCAAGCATATGTCATTTGGATAATGATAATTGAGAAAATAAAAAAATGGAAAGAAAAGGAAACTTTAGTTCTCTAGGGTACAATTCAAAAGAAGGAATTTTACTTGTGTGTTTCCTTCTGCTTAGTATATGTTGAGATAAATGAATTTTTAATTTTTATATATTATTATATATACGAAAAATATATATTTTTCCTTTCAAAGTTATGGTGATTATGGGTCAAAATTATTTTTGCCTTTTTCCCTTTTCCTTTTATTGATTGGGGCCTCACTAACAAAGTTGTCTCATCTACTTTGAGGAGGATCAAAAGTACCTCAAATTAGCCCTCTGAGAGTGGTCCATTTATTTAAAGGATCATATATTTTGTTCCTACCCAAGGCATGATAATCATTTCCTTTAAAAACAAATATATATAATTCACAAAACACGCAGATATAATTTTTTTGGATTATGACCTTCATGCATTGCCTTTTGATCTCATTTTGATTGGCTGCATATCTAAAGGAATCAATAAGGTAAAGTTACTTAACGAGTCTGTTTTTTATAAAAAAGATAAAATCATTGATAATGTTTACCCAAAAGTTTTCCATCCCTATTTGCGGTAGTATTATTCTAAGAGTCTTTCTCAATTTTTTTTGGGACTGATTGAAATAATTTTTTTTATTGATAAAAATCATTATACAAATTAAATTGTAATAAATAAGTATTTACTTAAATTATTTATCCAATCCACCTTGTTGTCAACAATACAAAATAATATATATATATATATATATATATATATATATATATATATATATAAATAAAAATATATAATATATATATATATAATATATATATATATATATATATATGAACAATAATATATTATAGATTGGTATAAAAGTATCTTAGATTCTAAACCACCTCAATAACAAGGTTTATTATGTTATTATATACCAACTCGGCATGTTTAAACACAATTTTAAGCTATTTTATACCATCATGAGACTTTTATATAAAATAAATAATTATTTATTTTATAATTAGAACAATAAAGTTTATATTTCAGATTTGATGAATCATTGATAATTTCTTATTTAAATCACTTATAAAAGTTTTGTTATATGCTATTAACTCTTATTTTTCTTATTGTCTTGAATTCTTTTTTTTTTGTAAATACATATTTGTGTTGAGTATGATATTACATTATCTTTATTATTTAGTATATATAAATATGTTTCTATGATCTCTTGTCTAGATTTGATTATCACATATACATCTCCTCAACACTTATTTATTGATATATGAGAATATTAATATTTGAAAAAACTGTTATGAAATTTGTTATTGATATATGAGAATGTTAATATTTGAAAAAACTGTTATGAAATTTGTTTCTGCATGTATCCCAAATAAAACTCAATAGCTCCTTCTGCAATGTATCTTTTAATAATAGAAGCTTTTGAATGATATTGATTTTTAATATATCCTTTCAAAATCTTCATGTGTAACTCAAGTAGATATATTGGCCCACACATTTCGATTTCTTTTATAAGATAAACAAGCAAATGCACCATGATGTAAAAAAATGATAGAGAAAATATCAACTCTAGTTGACACAGGATAATAACAATCTCTTCTTTAAGTTTATCCAAATTTTGAGGATTAATAACTTCTTTACTACATACGTCGAATTGAAAAATGAACATCAAGTTATAGTGTGCCTTACATTTTTTCACAAGATTTCACAAACAACCACATACAATAATTATTGTATTAGAACATGAGACTTAAGCTAATGAGATTTAGATCTTGGATAGATGTAAGTAAGATTGTTAATATGGGGTCCTAAATCACATTGATTTAATAAATTTTATCAATTTTTTTTTCAACATATAAATTATAGACCTTTTAAAATAAAGCATATCACTTTAATTACATTTAAACATTTTACATATGTTTATTCATATACATAAATATTTTACAAGAGTCCTAACCACAGTTATACATTAATGCATTCGCACTTGCATCTATTTACATATAAACATATTCCTCAGGATTCTGACTTTCATTTTTTTAAAGACTAACTAGTATAAAGGCCTAATGTACAGGGTTGGTATGAGAAGACATGACAAGGACAATGAAAGTGAAAGTGATGGAACTCGTGAGAGATATTGTAGCTGAGCCATCAAGAAAGATTAAATCTCATCACAAAAAAAACAAAAATTACCGACGAGACAAATTTATTGCAAATACTCAAAATTCGTTAATAAATTGATTGTAGATAAATTTACTGACGGATTTCTGAGTCCATCAATAATTATCGATGGATTTCTGAGTTAATCGATAATTACTGACAAATTTAGAGTAAATTCGTCAATAAATTTAGCGACAGATGATATCCGTCGATAAAATCGTCGATAATGATATTTTACCAACGATAAAATTTCGTCGATAAAATTTCGTTGATAATTTAATTTTTTCTTGTAGTGTCTATTGATTCTTATCTCATAAAAGTTATCATATTATTATGGGCATCCACATTCCATTGAAAATTTGAAAACATAGCTTGTATCATGACAGGAAATTGCCGAATGCATGGGAAGGCCATCTATTCACTTATGACATATGTATTTATTTTATCATTTGCATGTAGAAGAAAAACAAGGGACACAAAGGAAGAACAAATACCATAAAAAACATATGAAAATACATAACATATTGTAATGTTTCCTTTTATTTTTGGTAGATAAGTATAAATTATTTTTTTAATAACTAGTTAGGATAAATGAGACTCACCAAATTCATACAGGATGATCTTAACTTGTCTAAATTTCTCACTCTCATTTAAATACCTAAGAACAAGCCTCTACGAATTAATTTAAACTTGAATAAATGTATAATTAATTCTCCTTTCTCTTAATTTACAACTTAAATGAAATTATTTTTCTCCCATTATCCCATGAATTAATATATATTAAATTTCATAATGTTTGTTTACATAAACTTTTAATATATATATATTCATTCCAAAAAATTGTAGTTATTAATTCTTTAAAATTTTAGTTATTATTTATTTTTCTTTAAAATTTAAAACTCTAAAATATCTATCTTTCTTTTTAACTAACAAAACAGAAGCTCCTCAAGGTGACACACTGGTACGGTGAATTATTTTTCAAGTAACACTTCCAATTATTTCTTTAGTTATGTTAATTCAGAGGGTGACATTCTATATGATGCTATATAAATTGGGTCATTGCCAAACATCAAATATATTGAAAAATTAATCTCTCTATTAAGTGGAAAACTAGGAATATCATTGAAAAAAACTCATCAAAATTTTGAACAACTGCTATATTTATTAAATTAATTTATTTCATAAAAGATATAATAACAAATATCCTTGATTTTCATTCTCTAAAACCTCACTTAGTGAGTTAGTAGATGAATTCAAAAGATCCTTAGAATTTGAAAATATTACCAATTTTTCTACACATTCAGGAGGACTTGATTAGAAGATAATTAGTCCATACGTAAGATTATATATTTAATTATGGTAAAGGTAGACAAATTAAATTTACAAGAAATTTCTTATTTTTTTAATTAATAGAAATGTTAAATATCAATTATTTTGATTTAATTGGTCACTAAATTCTATCATTATTTTTATTTTGTAGTTATTTAAAAATCAAAATCTAATTTGATAGTTATTTTAATCATAATTAACAATCATTTTATTTAGTAGCTAAAAATTGGTCTCTAAATAATTTTCTTTCTTATAATATTGGCTGACATAAAATTCCGTGTTATATTTAGCGTCGATATAGAATGACCCGTATTTACGTTTTCTTTAAATCGACACAATTTCTTAATAATTATTCCACAATTTTCTTTTAATGTCTCTTGTCTTGTCCCCATCCTGATATGAATTCCCGGTGACATTTTAAACATAGATAATTACAATAAAAACAAAGCAGTTAAAACAGATTTAATTAAACACACTCTATTAGCAAATGAAATAAACTTATCCCGCCACTTAGAGAAGTTATTTCATAATTTCCCTAGCATCACATTCCAAAATAGTTATGTTAGGTATTAAAGTGTGAGTCTAAGTCTCATATTGGGTAGGAATGAGAAAGTTGAGCAATATATAAGAAAGAAGACTTGCAAACCCAATGCCTTAAGGTTTTGAATTGAAGGTGGCGTCATTTCCTTATATGTTGGCTCAGTTCTTATTGTTGTGAGATTTCGCCAGTGTTTCCCCTTCGGATCTTTCTAGCAAGTTACCCCTCCACTTAGTGTTTTCTCTTCGGATCTTCCTAGCAAGTTACCCCTCCACTTAGACAACCTGTCAATTTTCTTGCTAATTTTTATCTGAAAAAAAAAAAATAGCATAGCTAAATCCCTAAATTCAAACATATTATATGATATATAAGATTTCTAAAATAAATTTTGCATTGCATGGTAAATTTTATTTCTTTTAATTCCTCCTTATGGATCTGCATGTTCGCTATCCTTAAAAAAAAAATAGAACGAAGGAGTGGAATACCTAGTTCTATTATCTAAGTCGTTTAAAAACATAGTAATGTGTGGAGTACCCAATGCAATACATTTTATGGTTTTTTTTTTTTTCTTCCTTCCTTTCCAATGCAGGATAGATATTTTTGTTTCACACCCTCTAAAAAACATTATTACTTTATTAGTTGTTAAGTAGTTGTCAAAATATTAGGTCTCTTCTAAAAAATATTTAAGTAATAGCATGGTATTGCCCTTAGGATTGCATACGAAAAATATATATAGTTAGAGATTAACAGCATCTTAATTTACCAGAAGAAAAGATGAAGCTAAAAAATATATATTTGTGAAGTAAGCTACTTCTTTTTTCCTTGATGCAAAACTATCTAAATTCGACTATCTAGGGCGCCGTATATTATATACATGCACCTAAAATTTTCAAATCATTATCCTTTAAGAATTATATATATTTCACACACCAAGACCAACTGTTTCTTCTAAGGTGGGTTTTTCTTATGATCTTATGAAAAGGAAAATCCATATATATATATATATATATATATATTATACACACACATATGGGAAGAGCTAGTTATTCGAGCCAAGGGAGACAAAGATGTCCCTACTGTATTGGAATATGACTGCAAAAAGAAGAATTCACCATATAACATATTCTTGCGTGTTGGGCTGTTTGGTCTCCTTTACATGGTCATGGCACGGTATATCATGGGGCTGTAGAACTACTTCCCAACACTGTTCACATTAAACCATTTATTAATTTTAATGTTTTATTGGTAGATGAGATGTGATGAACAATTTTGATATATTCTCATACTTTTTTTTTCTCACATTCTTTTTCTCTTTTTTTATTAAATTTTTTCGGTTCCTACTTATCTTTCCTATCAGTTTAGCACATCACTCGTCACTTTCTCTTTATTCTCTTTATATATCTATAACTATATATATATATATATATATATATATATATATATATATATATATATATATATTATTCAACATGTGTGTATACCTCAAATAGAAGTAAAAAAAATACTCAATTATGTAATCCATTTTAAAATTATTATTCTTTTTGTTATAGTTCATACAAATTATAAATATTTAATTAATATAAAACCGTCATTATCCTTTAACTAAAATATCCTTATAATTAGTTAACTAAGGTAGTAATGAGAAAGAAAAACTATTAATAAAAAGTAGTGAAAAGTAAGGAGAAGGTGATATATACGAGACACATCATTATTGAAAAATATGATTGGCATGAACTTTTCTACCAAATTTAAAATATATCTAACAATAAAAGCTCTGAAACAGAAAAGAAAGTTTGAAGCCACAATAATTTCAAAATAGAAAGAGTAAGAAAAGGAAAATATTATCGATATATATAGGTTCAATAGGCATATTATGGTCCAATAGTTGTTGATTGGTTTTATCTGTAATATTAAAGGATGCATGTACGTGCATGGAGTTATACATACGTTACGTACGTATTATCACTTTCAGACCTTTTTAGTGTTAACATTATAATTATTCTACGTTATTTTGAAAAAAGAAATTGAAGTCATGATTATTGTGGATCACTCGTTTGTGACCTTGTTTCGTAATCACAGTGCAGGGCATATTGGGGGTATGGGTGGTTTTAGGATAGGGACTTCCCATAAAAGCACAAATGCCACACAGAAAAGATGATGGTGAGAGACACACACGACTCTGGAAAGAGAGAGAAATGATCTGATGGAGCTAGGAGAGTCTCAACAGGTCAATATAGTGGTAGGGTTGGTCTCCACAACAAAAGGGTGGGATATTGATGGTCAATAAATGCTTTAATTACAGTTTGCTGTTGAGTTCATCTATTCAATTCCCACCATTTCTTACCCTCACACAAAAAGACTTAGTAACACCACATGCCTGTCGTCTAACATAGGACAGTAGTAGGTTAGTTTTCAGAAATTATTCATTTAACACAACAACTAAGTTTTGTCCAACTAAAGGACAAAAACATATTTTTCTAAGGATAAGTAAAAAAAAAAAAAACATGAGAAATATCTTACAGAAAAGTGGCTTTGGATATAATAATAAATTATGCTGGTCTTTAAACACTAGTTTCAAAATATAACAATTGTTCATTTTTCATGTCTTTTTATTTTGTGTGTGAAGGGTAGAAGCTCTAATAATGAACGGTTATGTTAGAGTTGAAAGAGAAAGACAAAAAAGAAATTAAACAGCATCTTAAGTAATTGAATGTAGACCTAATGATTATATTCTGTAATCTTTATCTATCTGTCTTAAATAGAAGTATAACCAGGTCCTGTTTGTGAAGCAAAGAGAGGATCCGAACGGAACGAGATTAAGGGCGTAGGTGCGAAGACAGAAGGGCAAGTGAAAGAAGGAAGCATGCAGAAACAGAAGCGATGTTTCATTATATTATGGGTTGGTGTTTTGACATTGGTGTGAATTGTACATCACGTATATACATGTACGTACCATATGGATTGAAGACTCCACCTAAATTAGAGCAGAGAAAAGAGGTCAAAATTTGCTGAAAGGTCGTTTCAGTGTACAGTTTATCCATCAGATATGGAAGAGAGGTGTGTATACACTGTAGGGGGCATCGGTATATGTTGCTAATCAGCCCAACCAACACAACTTGGGCTCCACAGTCTTGCAGTTTTCAGCTCTCTCAACACAACACAACACATGAACAACTTTTGCCCATTCTCTCTCTCTCTCTCTTTCTCTAACCAAAGCTGCAAATGAGATCCACTTCATTGCAGTAGTACCCTCATACCTTGCAAACTTCACACTGGGACCATTATGATATCACCCATCCTACCTATATATCTTTTGATATCCTCCTTTATAATATGTATTTCTCTTAAAAAGCTAATCATTTGCTTTGAATTTTCCAAGCAAGGGTGAATCTGAAATGGTATATGTTCCATCTATCAACAAACACATATCTTCTCCACTACCCAAAGCAAAAGGGCATCATATGCACCACCCCAACAAAAAGCTGACGTATATTTCAGTTTCACAGCATGAAAAGCCTATCTAATCACTTAATTAATATACTCTCCCAACTCTTCCTTGTGCCAAATACATCAGCTTAAACCCTCACCCCTTGTACCTTCACTTTATTTGTCTTTCCCGCAGACAAATTGTGGAGTAATTATATTATTCAATACGTACCAATTAGGTCATCCTGAGAGAGTTATCGATGCCATAATATCTGTGAAATGCCCCACAGGTATATTTTCTTCATGCACATGCATCATGTCCCCCAAAGTTTAAAGATGATTATATATAATGTATTTCAAAGAGAGGGGGAAAAGGCTTTTCTTCATCTTGACCGCTTTTTCAATAAATTACGCTTATGGTCATGCTTGCGTTGTGATTACTAAAATTGCACTTATTGTTCCCATTAATTGAGCTGTCATTATAATGTGATATAGAGTTTTCAAAAATTTTAGTTCAGGCAAAAATTATAATATATATATATATATATATATATATATATATATATATATATATATAAAAAATTTAAAATATATATATATAATAAACATATAAAAAAAAAAAAAAGCCTCGTATACCTACAATATACGATGTAAATTCTTTTAATACATATCTGATAAAATACAGGTAAATATATCTGATGCCTCGATGCTGATAGCTCGGCAAAATGAACCCCCACTGAATAAAGAAAAACATGCAGTAAATTCATTTAAATAGAACTTGAGACACTAGTTTGTCATTAATCAATAATCAATTAGCTTAAGCTGTGCTTTTGCTAAAGATAGAAATCAAATAAGAATAATTCTAAGCACCTCATAGTAAGAGAAGGGAAAGATGTCTTATACACGAGAACAAATTCAAAGAAGTTGGATATATATATAGCTTTGCCAGCTATGTGTTTTGTATCCAGTTTCTAGTCCTAGCTAATATTACCAACAGAAGAAAGGAAAAGAAGAAGAAATTAAAGAAAAGATTGACTTTCCATTAAACATGGTGCATATATATAGTGCTGAAATAGGAAGCCAACGCTTTATAGATATATATTCCCCAATCGTTGGACAAAATAACTAGGATAATTCACATACATAAACCCAGAAGTCTCATTAATCACTGGGTGGAATCATCATTATCTTGCTCTACTTCAGATGCTGGCTCGTCTTCTTCTTCGAAACCATCGACTCCATAAGCTGCATGGCCACTTCCAAAAGCTTTAATATGGTCTTTAAGAGATCTCTTGTGCTTGAAATCGGAGCCGCAGATGCAGTACCAAAGCTTGCCACAGTTCTTCTCATGAGTCCTCCAATCTCCCCTCACAGCAAAAGCCTTGCCGCATTTCCTGCACATGAAAGGTTTAATTCCATGCTTCCTTTTGTAATGCGTTTGAAGTGTTCTAAAGTCTTTGAGAGGCTTTGATCTTGGGTGATCAATGTTGTTTCTGCACCCTGGGGCACAACAATAGCAAGGAAGCCTCAGCATGCCCGTTGGTTGGGTACCCCTCAGAGATTCAGGTCCTTTTCTGTACTGTGATCCATGCCCCCACATGTGCATCTGAAAACCCCTCAGTTAAAACACACAAAAAATGTTACAATAAAGATAACAAATTAAGTTGAAAAAAAAAAAAAAAAAA
>Ga0209700_103535_pt1 | contig 29742 bp, 18 predicted proteins | sample SiratroredBW_FD_187528 | JGI IMG/M metagenome (GOLD analysis project Ga0209700, IMG submission 187528) | Root nodule microbial communities of legume samples collected from California, USA - Siratro red BW (SPAdes) (version 2) | ecosystem: Host-associated > Plants > Roots > Nodule | place: USA...
AAAAAAAAAAAAACACACGAAAAAAAATAATAAAAATTGTTGAGGCAGATTCATCTGGAAACTTATGAGAACTTTTATTGTTACTAATGTTTATCCTTATGGGATAGTTGAAATCAAAAGTGAGTGCACAGGTAAGAGCTTCAAGGTTAATGGGCATCGGCTGAAGTCATTCCTCAACAATCCTCTCTGTTGCACATGTTTGATTATAATGGTGACTTGATTGTTATGATTTTTTGCTTGCAACACATTGGGACTCTGTGTAGTATAAGTGTGAAGGGGAGACTAGTTTAAATATTGTTTTAGGGTTATGTTTTCTTTACAGTTTTGCATGTTTCTCTAATTTTCTGGACTTTGTATAGGCATTGGACACATACTTCACTCTTGGATATGAGTTGCTTGATACTTTATGGATTGAAATCCTTGTTTTTCTTTGCTAATCAAGTTAATCATGAGGTTTGAGAGGTTGATTTGAATATACCAGATACACCCTGTGTGAGGTTTGAGCCACTCTCTATTTTTTATCTGTGTGATATGCCTATTGATTGCTTACACGATGGCCTTGACTTGACTATTTTTGATACAACTCGATTCACGCACATGTTTTGAGATGATTAAGGCATTTTTGTTTTGAATAGCCTCTAGCCAAATAAGCATACCTTCCATTATTTCCTTTGATTACCCATGTTGAGCCTACATTCCTTTTTTTGTTTTGAAGCTCATTACAAGCCTTAAGTGAAAAACAATGATTACCTTAACCTTAGGAAATTTTGGAGCTTTGGAATTGTTTTGAGAATAAGTTCTTGAATAAGTATAGAGGTGTGTGTGAACTTCATTGGATGATGTTTTTGGTTAATTGGTTTAGGGTTTTTATATTGTTTCTTCATATATATTCTTTTTATTTTTTGTCAAAAACAATGGAAAAAAATTTAAGAAAAAAACGAAAAGAAAAAAAGAATATTGAAGTAAAGGTAGATGATTGATTTTAGAGGTTTATTAGAGGTTTATGGTTTACTTATGCTTATTTTCAACTTATTCCCCATTGCTCCTATAGTCTCTCTGATTTTAGCCACTTTTCCATATTTTACTTCCTACCTTGTCCTTAGCCCCATTACAACCCTAAAAGACCTTATGTTCTTTATGTGTGTGTGCATTGCGTGTTGATTTTAGAGGCTTGCCAAATCTAATTGTTGCTTGTTTTACATTAGTGCCTTAAGAGTATATATATATATATATAGTAACCTAGACACTTGAGAGATATAGTAATACAATGCATCTTGTGAGATTCTGTTGATTTTGATCACCTCTTTAGCTAATTGATTTTCTTGCTTTGCTTTGAATTGCTTCGGACGATGTTCATAGATATCTTACTTCTTTGCCTTCTTGTGTGTTGGATGTTGACTATTCCGTTCCTTTCCAGGATTCGTTGAGGAGATGCTAAGTTGTCCATTTATTTATCTGTTTCTGTTTCTTTTTGTTGTCACTCTCTTTGATGGTTTTGGGATTTGTTCCTTGCTCTGTATCTTGATTTTGCCCTGGAGTGTAAAAGTCTAAGTGTGGGGGAATTTGATGAGTCATTATTTTCCCTTATTTACTTGTCTTTTTGTACTTATTTTAATTAGTGATTTGTGCTTAACTTCCTATTATTTTCTCAATTTCACTGTTTGGGCTTCATTTACGAGAAATTTGTAATTTTATTTAATTTAAATTTTCTGAGCTAATGTTATTATTATTTTCAGGGCAGCTTTGGAATTTTATTGGGCTTGGAAATTAGTTCTGGAATTGAAGAGGAGTTGTCACATTATCTTTTTTTATTTTTAGTTTTTATTCATTGGACCAGAATTGAAAGATTTGGGCCCACTAGGTTTAGTTTTTAGTACTGACCTAAGTCTAGCCTCCTATTAAACGTGGTGAAGCCAAAGAAGTTAGAGACGCTCTGACTCTCGGCTTTTGGGGATTCGGTTCATTCTCTCTCTGGAAAAACTGGTTCTATATTTATTTTCTTTCCTCTGCAATTACATTCTATTTTTATTTCAATTCAATTTCGTTCCTTTTTAATTTTGTTCCTTTTAATCTCATTCCTTTTTAATTCCGTTTTGCGTTTAATCTTCGTTTGCTTTATTCGAATTTAATGGAAGGCTAATTTATAAGGTTATCTTTTTGATTCAAATTACAAAGAAGCTTTGAGGTTGTTATTGTGTTATTTTTGCTCTTTTTGTTTCTTAACTCTTCATCAATTTATTTATGTGCTTAATACTTTTACTGGTTCATGCTTAATGTTTCAGTTAATATGAATTTTGTGTCTCTGTTCATGCTTAATGGAGTGAGTCACGGGTTGTTGGGATGGAATGAATGATGTATGTGAATGCTTAATTTGCATAAGGAAAACATGTGTTAATTATCACTTAGTTAATTTATTCAGGTTGGAATTAGGGTTTAATAAGTTGAGCCTGAATTTATGTATCCTGTGATAAGCGAATTGCAATCTAATCAAGAGGGTAATTTAAATTTCGGTTAAGAAAATCTAATTCGGTTATTGTTTTATTTTTATTTGATTTTATTAAATCTTGTTATTTCACAACAACAACCTCCCCCCCCCCCTTTTTCTTTATGTGTTTAATCCTTTGACAGGAACTAGGTCCTTGGGAGACGACCTAAGAGTCACTTCCTAGTACTGCATTTAACTCAATTATTTAACCGGATACGGCTTCGATAAAAAACCAATGGCTATTACATGATCATACACCATGTTTCTTGTTGCCCATCAACAATTTTTACAACTTGCACAAGGACATAAGATTTGTTGTCCTTTAGGTCTTCCTTTACTGTATGCATAATCTAAAAAAGACTCTAAACCTTCTATGTACTCTCTACTAAACCTTGGACGTTTAGTCCACTCTTTCTCCATCACCTTTAATAAAAATTTAAAAATAAATAAAGAGCCTTGTTAAATAATTAAAGACACAAAAAGCTCATTGAGGCAGCAAAAATGATACAATATGAGCTGAAAAATTACAGCTCCCCTTGTGTGGCTTGTTGGGGATAACTACATTTATAGTCTAGCTACTTGTTATACTTGTTATGATTGGAAATAGGTTTGGAAGCTGAACTGCAATGTTAACAACTGAACTACAATGTTAAACTTTATTCATAGCATATACAGAGCACATAAAAGACTACAATGAAATGAAATTCAAGCAAAACCAAATCTTTTGGATGGAGCTTAGATAAAATTCAGGGCTTGTAAATACCTTTCGAATGATTAATTTGTACTTAGCAAATTCAACTATACTCAACTCCCCTTCAGATCCTCATTGTAGCTGAAAACAACAAAAATAGTATCAATAATTTGAGCTAGGTATCTTTCTAAAAACAAGAATCAGGGCCATTAGTTACTGCATTTATTGGATTTTAAAATTGAAAATGATCAACCTCAATCAATATATAAAATTTTAAATATTCCTAGACCCTATAGAGTCATGATTTGGTTAAACATCCAAGTCCTCTTGTAACTTATTTGAAAACGAATATTGCAGTCATCCTTACTTTGCTATTATTGCTTGATTCCAAAATGCTAAACATTATGCACTCATCTATATAAACATTTTGCACTTGTTTATATGTCGATATATCTTTAATAGGAAAAGTCATATTCATCTTTTCAGTTGGAACAAATATATCTCTATAAATTTCTTGACTCAAAATGAATATATTAAATTAGTAAAGTATGATTCCAAGACAAACATTTATTTCAATAATTTTCAAGTTCTAAACAATGCTGGTTTAGAGGCTAATTTATGCTCCACAAAAGGCTTCTATGGCCAAATCAGAGACTGTAAATGTCATCATATTATGTCAATATTCAACATAAATAATGAATAAATTAACAAACATAATCAAACATTTTGCATGTAACAAAAGACGAAACGATATAAAATTCAGGACTTGTACATACCTTTGGAATGATTAATTTGTACTCAGCAAATTCAATTATACCCAACTACTCTTGAGATCCTCACTGTAACTGAAAAACAACAAAAAATAGTATCAATAATTTGAGTTAAGTATCTTTCTAAAACAAATGACTCAAGGCTATCAGTTAGTGCATATATTAGATTTTAAAAATGAAAATGATCAACCTCGATTAATATATAAAATTTAAAATATTTCTTAATAGTCCCTATAGAGCCATGATTTTGTTGAACATCCAAGTATTTTTGTAAATTATTTAAAAAGGAATAATGCAGTCATCCTTGCTTTACAATTATTGCTTGATTCCAAAATGTTAAACATTATGCACTCATCTATATAAACATTTTGCAATTATGTTTATATGTGGTGTATACCTTTAACAGAGAAAAGTCGTATTCATCTTGTTCGAACAAATATATCTCTATAAATTTCTCGACTCATAATGAATACATTAAATTAATAGAGTATTGTCCCAGGACAAACATTTCTTTCAATAATTTTCAAGTTTTTAACCATGCTGGTTTAGAGGCTAATTTATGCTCCACAAAAGGGTTTTGTGGCCAAATCAGAGACCGTAAATGTCATCATATTATGTCAATATTCAACATTAATAATAATAAATTTCTAACAAATATAATCAAATGTTTTGCATGTAACAATAGACGAAACTATATAAAATTCAAGGCTTGTACATAACCTTTGGAATGATTAATTTGTACTTAGCAAATTCAGCTATACCCAAGTGCTCTTGAGATCCTCATTGTAACTAAAAACAACAAAAAATAGTATCAATAATTTGAGCTAAGTATCTTTCTAAAACAAAAGACTCAGTGTCATCAGTTACTGCATACGTTGGATTCTAAAAATGAAAATGATCAACCTCGATCAATATATAAAAAAAATTTAAAATATGTCTTAACAAACCCTATAGAGCCATCATTTTGTTAAACATCTAAGTCCTCTTGTAACTTATTTGAAAACGAATATTGCAGTCATCCTTACTTTTGAATTATTGTTTGATTCCAAAATCTTAAACATTATGCACTCATCTATATAAACATTTTGCAGTTGTTTATATGCACTCATCATATTATGTCAATATTCAACATTAATAGTGAACAAATTTCTAACAAACATAATAAATAACCCTGAAACACAAATTTTGATAAAAAAATATAAACCCTAAATTATACAAACAAAAAGTAATCTAATCAAATTCGAAACAGAAACCCTAAATTAGGTGAATGAAAGAAGAGAAATTGAGAACGTGACAGAAACAGTGAAAAGATTGAGATTGAGAGACTCACCAAAGACGATAGAGAGCTTAACGATGACTGTAGAGAGAAGATGTCAAATGACAAAACATGGCAGCAACGAGGAAAGGATGGTTTACCGGAGAGTAGGGAAGATGAGATGAAAATGTTGAGAGAGTGAGGTAGGATGTGGTAGTGTAGACAAAGGATTTGTGGCAGTGAGATAGGGTAGATAGAGGGTTTAGCAGTAGGAAGGGTAATTACTTTTAATTTCAATACCTTTAATCTTTTGTTTGTATGAGTAGGAAGTCTTATTTTCTTTAAGAGCAGGAAGCCACAATTTTACTTTTAATGTTTTGCTTTTACGAGGGTGAGTAATAGGTTACATTTAGAAGATGTGGTTTATACTATAATTATATAGACCATATTTTTTTTAATTTTAGGGCACACTTTTTTAATGTGGCCTATTTTTTAATAGGTTACAGGAGAAAACTGTGGCTTAAAATGCCGACAACTCAACAAGTGTGGCATATAGTGAAAATAAACCACACTTGTAAAAGTGTGGCCTTTTCTACTTTTAGGCCACATTTATTTGTCTGTGGCCAGCAAAAGTGTTGCCTAAAGTGATAAAGCCTTGCCACGAATGTCTTACTATCCTAGAGTAGTCACGAATCATACAAGAAAGTCAAATGTAAACATTTGAACATGTTGTCTTAACATCATAACCAGAAAACCATTCTAATCCTAGCTACATCAATAAAAGTCCTTGCAACAATAATGTGCTATTCCCTAAAAGCTTTTTTAATATATAAAAAAGAGTAGATGTCAATTAATAAAACATAGAAAAATGTTTCCTTTCATTGTCATGTGTTAAAGGGGAAGAATGCATATTTGTGATGCCTTGTTTTTCATTGTGCATCGTCTTGTAGAAAACACGATGTATATATACGAACATTCATCTATGGTTGTGCTTTATCTCTAACATTTCTGTTTGTGTTTGTTAAAGTTTTGTCATCATAGAAAATGGGGAGATTGTTGAGACCCAAGATGACCCTTGTGCATCTTCTAAGAGAGTTTTGATGATGACAAACACTTAGATGATGACAAATACTTAGATGAATTAATGTTATATACATTCTTTAATTATGTGAACTTGTTAATATGTGTTTTATGGTAGCTACAAATACAGCTCACCAGCAAAAATGCATCAAAAGAGGTCTTCGTTATTCTATCCATTAATGACAAAGAACATCAAATGATGCCTTCAATGTGAAACTGACAAAATAATCTCAAACGAAGTCTCATATCATCTGACATTGATTTAAATGAAACTAGAAAAAGTTTTCATATAGAAAGTATATATCTTCTTGTCGCGACCTCGTTGATGACGGACAGACGAAGATTCGAAAAAGGAAAATTTTTAAAAAATGAAAGGGTGGAAAATGAAATTGAGTCGCCACCATAGTTTATTATGAGAAACTATGGAAAACCAAAGAAAAGAAAAATGTAGTTTGCGAATTAAAGAATGGATTTGGGAGTCGGTTATGTGTGAGAAAAGTATTAGCACCCCACAACACTTGTCGTAGGACAGTACCTTTAATCAAAATGAATAATAACAAATATGCTTTTTTAGAATGTTTAAATTTTACAAAAAGATAGAAATAAAATAATCAAAGCATGAACACCTAAAGAATAGCAAAAATAACATAAAAAAGTAAAAATAAACTTTTAAAATTAAAGGACCTGACAAGGATTAACTTTGCTCCTACGTATTTCTATTAGGAAAATGGAAAAGTAGGGCAACGTAGTTCTGAAAATGAAATGGATTAAATCAGGGTAACCATATCTGGATACAGTTGCCACATGGGGTTACAGTCACTGGAAGGATACGGTACTAAAGTGAAGCAAAACATGAGGGCATGTGAATTTGAGTGATTGAAGACTGGATGAAGAAAAAATCAGCAAAAATAAAGAAATAATGGACATGCAACTTAAACACAATCACAAGAAAAACTTATTCTATGTTTTCACGTTTCAATTTCATGGTAGTTTGATTCTGTAGGTTTTGGGGTTTCAGTATGATCTTCTGTGAGTATTGAAATGTCAACATATGTAGCTTAAGCTTCACAAAGAAGGTTTCAAAGTTTGCAAGGACAAGATCTTACGTGAAAGTATATTGGACAAGGTTCGAAACATCTCACATGTGGATTTGAGTTACCTGAGTAACCATTTAAGTTTTTTTTTATAGAGAAGGTGGACCTTAAGTAACAGAATTTGGTTATTGTGAACACAAAAATGCCAGCTAACATGGCTTAAGTTCACGGCAAGGCAAGGAAGAATTGGTTTCAAAGGCTATGGGCAAGGTTTGTTCATGTTGTGTGCAAATTTGGTTTCAATTTCTGTGAATGTAGGTTTATGTGAGTTTGATCATAAGCGAATTCAGTGAATGGATTCTTGGATTTGGGTGAAGGAATGTTTAGGTAAGGTTTTGGTTTATGTGAACATAGAAATGCCAGCGGATGTGACTTACATTCACAGAGCGAAGGTTTTTAAAGGTTGCGTTTAAGGAGATTTCATGCGTGCAAGTATCAATGACAGCGATCGTGGCTTTTGCACAAGGTTCATATGAAAGTTCCTGAGCAAGGTTTTGGTTTCTGTGAATGAAGGAATGCTAGCGAACGTGGCTCACATTCACAGAGCGAAGGGTTTTAAAGGTTTCGTCTAAGGCGAGTTCATGCGTGCAAGTATCAATGCCAACGATTGTGGCTTCTGTATAGGTTCATATGAAAAAGTTTCTATGTAAAGATTTCTTTGGTTTTGGTTATGTGGATTGGTTTGTTTGGTCACTGCATGTGATTGTGATAAGGAAGTAAGAAAAATGATGCACCAACTTAAAGAACTTACAAACACAAACTTGATGCAATGAAAACATTTTGGCACATAAACGAAAATAAAAACATGAATTTGGCACTGTGGTGAAGGATGAATTGAAACAACACACATGCATAAACTACACCTAAACAAAGCTCAATATATCTGATCACCTAAACTATGCAATGAAAAGCAAAATTACACCGAAACACATTCGGTGCAATGAACCATTCTAAACAGTTTTTTGAACCAAAACAAATGTGTGGAAAACTAAACTGATTTAATGCAACAAAGACATAAAAGAAACAAGACAAAGTGGATTAAAATGCAAAAACAAAAACGCGAAAACGCATGATGTGGTGTAAATGGTTCTTGGCGTAAGGTTTTGAAGTTTTCAGGTGAAGGTTTTCGATGAGTGAAAGAACGTTTGATGCTTCACCGGAAGCAATGATACAAACATTGTTATTCCATTCAACACTTAAAGTTAAATTACAAACAAATTTATAGGTTCAAAACATTTCAAAAATTATTCACGCATCGAAAACGAAAAATGAACAGTGAATTTAATCGGAGAAGATGAATAATGCAATTCGAAAAATATATAAACTATATATGATGCATTAATTTAATCGGTTAAAAAGAAGAGGAACATTTCTTACTTGTAAGAATCCATATCCAGAAACAATGCGTTCTTCAATTTTTTACTTCCTCTTTTCTGGCAAAAGCTTCTTCTTCTCCAACGAACACTCTGCTCTCTCTTCTCACTCACTGTCTCTTGTCCCCTCTCTCAATTTTAGAAAATGAATTTTATTTCAAGTGCCAAAAGTCCTCCAAAAAGTGTAGACCAAATGAATCCTCCCCCTCTTTCTTGAAGTGTTGCTCTCTTTTATAAGCCTGTTCCCTTTCTGGTTCCATGTGTGGGAGCCCAACCAAAACAGCACAGTGCATGGCTCTTTAAAATGCAAAACAACGAGGCACTGGTTTATCATTTTAGCTCTTCCAATTTCACAAGTCACATGCAAAAAAGTTGGAATGAAACGGTGCATGGTAAAAAATGAAACAGCAAGAAGAAATGAAATGGGGATGAACAGTGCATGTCCATTTAGAACTTGCCACGTCAGCCTTTGACTTTTCCAATTCGCATTTATGCTTTACTTACTTTTTCATTTACCTCTCTTTTTTACTTTCTTTTTATCATTTTTGTTTGTTTTATATTTTATATTTTTACTTTTATTTTTATTTTTATTATTATTTCTTAAAATAAGGGAAATGGGCATGTGAATTTGAAAATTAGGCTTAAGATGAAATAGAATGGGGTGCAAATAGTAAAAATCGGGGTTCGATTTGTAAAATATGTTTCTTTTTCTTTTTAATTTTTCAACGGGATGAAATTTGATGTTTACACTTCTCAATTTCACATTAGAAACCCAAGGTAGAAATAATTTGAAATGCAATACACTATTAGCTAACATTTAATCATGTTATATGTTTGAATTGTTTCCCATTCAAGAGAAATCAAAAGCTTGTTAGGATCAAAACTTTTCATATATGAAACTTCTAGTTAACGAGTATTAAGGAATGCACTACAAGATTTTGGTAATTGAAAAAAGTTATCATATCTTAACCTTTTTTAGTGATGCAACTGTCACCTTGAAAATTCTATATAAAGGCATCAAGATGAAGACAAAGAATAAGAATTTATGAGAAATACAAGTGCTTACAACCTTCTAATATTCTTTGTTTAAGTGTTTTTTTTAGAGTGTGGAAATCTTTAATCCTTCATGTATTGAAGTTTTCCCAGTGAGCTTACAATGATATATCTTTGATAGGTTGTTCTTTTGTTTATATGGAAAGTCTCAAAGGAAGATTAAGAAATGATAACGTTGAGTAGTAGGTGTATTGGTTATAGACAGGAGTAATTTGTGTATTGAATAACCAAGAGTGGTTTATGTACTAACTATAACCGAGAGTAATTGGTACTCATTGTAATCAATTGATTTGACTAGTGAAACCTTTTAAGCTTTGCCTCGAGAGAAAATCAGACATAGTTCGTGAATTTCGATGAACCAATATAAATATATGTTGTATTATTATAGTTATTTGTTTACTAGATCGTTTACTGTACTTCTCTATCAGAAAAATCTAATGATTCTATTCGACCCTTCCACTTTTAGAACCAATTATACTAACAAAATGGCATGTTGAGAGTCGTATTTTTGATAAATTATAAAAATAAAAAGAGATAAATTATTAATAAAAGGGAGGAGTTATACACTCAAAGAGTTATTCTTATAAAAAAAAACGTATGGGTGTACTGTTTGGAGAATTCATATTAAAAGTTGTCGATATGTAGGAATTTAATATAATTTTTTAAGGATGAACAAAATGTACAAGTATTCATATTTTTATGATAAAAAAATGGGAATGACAAATGAAACACCAATTTTGTGTATGAATTATTTAAAGGCTTAATATTTTCTTACTAAACCTCTATTGCAATATACATTCATTGTCACTTTTTTATTTTTTGAATTTTGATTCAATGTTCGTTTTACTTTATATTGAATTAAGATTTCTTTTCAAAATCTTTTTAATTAACTTTTAACTAATCATAAACTTTAAACATTGGTAGTATTTTAAATTTATTTTCCAATGTTTGTGTATCAGATTATTTTAAGATATTGTTTATCCAAAGTTTCAATTATAAAATCAAATATATATATATATATATATATTTTAGAATCTAATGCCTATATTGACGCTTTTTACTTTATATGACTATTTGAAAGAAAAAACTCAAAAAATGGAAATATTTAATATTGTCACTCTAGAAAAAAATGCATAAACTATATTTGTTTTTGTTTAAATAAAATCTTAAGTAAAAGTTCATGAGAAAACAACAATATATAGCAGAATCCATATACATAGTTCTTTCATTTTTTCGCCTTTTTATTCATCGTAAACAAGTTGTCGATACGTAATTAAATAATTATATGCACTAGTGCAGTAGTTACACATGTAAGATCCATAAAATTATACACTGACTTCAGTAGACCTATTACTAGAATAATTACTTTTATAAAATACGTAAATTTATGCGATATTACAAAATAAAATTAAAATAAATAACTTGAATTGTAGATACTGATCTTACCATTTTACATTTTATTTACTTTTATTTTCAGAACTCCCTGCTTGATGGGTGGTTTCTATTTTGTTCTACCATCCGAGGCCTACAAATTAATATATATATATATATATAAATAAGGTTCCTATAAATTTTCAAAAGTAAAAGAATAAAATAATCAAATGATAAACATGAAATCACGAAAAAAGTTAGTTTTAGTCACATAAACATTCATTACTATAAATTAAAAGCATGTCACTATTAGTATCTTGTGACAATAATTAAATTGTCACTAGTACTCATGTCAATGTTGCAATTGTGACAATAATTTTAGATGTCACTAAAATTAAAAATTAAGCTTTATTATGACAAATAAAATTGTCACTAACAATTTTACATAATAGTGACAATAATACAATGTTACAAATATAAAACACAATTAGGACAATAATAAAATATCAAAAATATAAATTAGTTATTACTATTATTATTAATTTATTATAATTGATAGTATTTCATTATCAAAATTTATATTATAATTAGCTATGAATTTTTTATAATTATTAATATTTTATCATTATTATTATTATAAAAGTTATAATGGTTATAATAATCACTACTTTCTATTTCATCATCCACACTTTCATCATGAGTACCACCATCCTCTGGATCTGTTTCACTACCATTAGCAGTGGGATCACAGGCTGACAAGTAGAAATTGCAGATTCAGTAGCAGCCACTACCTCCGTTGTTTTAAGATCAGTGACACCAAGCATCAAATCTATTTCAGATTCATTTCAAATTAAAAATACAACAAATAAAAAATATAACCAGAACTTGAAATATAAATATATCAAATCAAACTAAATTCTAGTTTATTTCAGGGATATCTCAACCCTTATACACAAATAACAAATATAAGTTCAACATTGAAAGAAACAATAACCACAAAAGAATGAGATACAAACATAACCACAAATGTGCCCCACACCTATAATAGAGCTACAACAATAACCTGTCTCCATAGACTTTTAAATCTAAAACATTAGCATAATCAGAGAATCCTGCACTTGCCCTGTAACCTCCTCACAATTAGAAATTGCAAGCTTCATGCAAATTCCTAATAAATTCCATCCAACCTTCAAAATTCCAGCCTATACTATTTGGTAGCTTCCCCAAAGTTGCGGTTGAATTTGTTGAGTGGTAAGCCTACAAGCTTGATGGTACAAAGTCCACATTATGAAAGCAATATGTGTTGAAAACATCTTCATCCTGCTACAACTCCATTTGACTTCATGCGTAAAAGACATATATTAGGGAGTTTATGAAATATGAAGAGATAACATCAAGAATAGAGGGGTAGAGACTGGAAGTACGTTATGTGTCATGTGCTAAATAAATGAGAAAACAAAAAACCATCTCTTCTTCACGTTTAGGGTTGCAAGTATGGGATATATGTAATAATTGGGCACATGTTAGTATTGTACAACATTGCTCTCCTAAACAACATTTTTAACAAGGAATTGAATATAAAGTTATCTTCAAGAAGGAAAGGTAGACGTAGAGAAGATTTTTTATCTAGCTCAAAGGAATGTTTGGTCCTGGATAACAAACAAAAATCTTATAACAAATTCTCCTACTAGGAATAGTGTCTATGTCCATTACAGTGCATTAAAACCATGCGATAAATAAATATCAATTTGTTTTACTAAATATTGTTAGCGTACAAAAGAGGAATTGGGATTAGGAAAGATATAAGGCGCATGACTAAAGGTAGTGTAGATAAATTTTTTGCTTTCTTGTGCAGTTACAAGCAATCTATTTCAACAAAGCAGGGAAAGAAAATTTCTTATTAAGTTTACATGGCAGTAGTCATCAACATGCAAAGCAGTAAATTGTTTGAAAAAAAGATATTCACATGGAACAGTGCAACACTTTGGGTTGGAAAAACATCAAAGTAAAGATGTAATTTTACCACAAATAATACAAAATGACACTACAAGAAGGCTAATATGTACTAAACCTTCGGATAGAAATTTACCTTAGAACTACTATTACTCTTAAAGAGCAATAAACATTATCCATATTATCTTCAAGGAATTTAATCCTGGAAAATAAATCACGAATATGAATATAAAAATTAATAATAATTTAAAATGTAAAGATATAGAAATATTAATAAAAAAATAAATAGTAATACAACTTACTTTGCTTGATAGAACATTTGAAGTGTTAAACGATAAACTTCCTAATAAAGTAGCCATATGATGTCCCATCTCCCTTTCAATATCTTGCTTCATTTGGTCATGTTGAGCTTTCATAGCAAGGTGGTGATTTTCGATTAGTTGACGTTGAGACTGCAATTCACATTGAAGTTGAAGGTTGGTCTCTTCTTGCTTTTGAATAACGTTGGTCAAAGTTTACACTTCTAACTCTAAATCATTTGCTCTCTTTTGTGCATCCTCCATTTGACTTTGAATAAATTGTCTCTCTACACTTCTTTTCGTCATTGACACACTTCCTATACTTTGTGAGTGATTTGGTTTTGTTCCCAATACAAATTTAAAATGTTTCACCAATGGGACATGTGCTCTTGAAATTTCTTCTTGATATACTTCACCCACATTTTTCAGATTGTCCCATGCAATATTATCACAAAATATTATGACATGCGTCAAAATATGAAAAATAGTAAAATAACTTTTGATATCTCTCTGTCAACTCCATAATCCAAATTTCTACACTCAAATTGTAAAACTTTAACAAGATAAAAATATAAATTTTAAATCTATTACAATAGAAGTGAAAGTAATTTTTTTACTTACCAAAATTTGTTCCCCATTAGGAATGCACCAGGTTCCATCATATCTCATTCATGTGGCCTTCCACACTTCCACTGCATTTGGCCATTCATCGCTTTTTAATTCTTCTTTCTATTAAAAATAAATAAAATAAGATAATATGATGTTAGATTAAATAAAAGAACAAAAACACACAAAGACAAAACAAAAAAAGTCAATTATCTAGAATCTGTGTTTTCCTTCATTATAGCAGCTCTGTCTGTTGTCTTTGGGGTCATCTCTGAGCCCGTATTCTCTCTATGTCTCACTGTTTTTCAAATTGTTACTTTGGATTGGCTGTTGAAAGTCATGAAGAAATTAACCGGCAAGGGAAAGGGAAGAGACTATGTAATTGATAACTGCTTTAACAACAATGGCGACGAAAAGCAAGATTACAGCTGTTGTGAGGTTAACAGTTCTACAAGTAAAGATTCCTATAACAATCACACCTTGGGCTTACAAGATTTCAAAGATGCAAACATTTTTACTTCTGCAACTAAGAAGTCCTTTAACAACCAGAGCTCAGGCCCACAAATTTTCAAAAGTGCAATGATTGGCAATTCTAACGAGGTCATGCTTGATATTGATCATGCTTACAACAACAACTGAAAACGGGGTCCAAAACTACCATGGTTTCAAATTTAGCTATGGTGAAAAAGTTATGAATGAACACCAAAGCCCTAATTAACTTCCAAGAGAGATAAAAGGTATGGTTATTATAATCATTTCTCATTTATAAGAGAGAAATGATAGTATAGTATTACAGAACATGCAATTTCTTTATCAAGTATCTATTGTTGCATGGGACCATACGAAGACAGTTAATGTTGTCATAAAATTTCTTTATCATGTATCTGGAGACAATATTTATTGTTGCATGGGACCATATAGATTTGTTCCAAGTTAATAGCTACATATGCTCTACCCTTTTTTCAGCTTATGATTTCATTGGTTTCAGTTTCACACTTTAAAATGTCCATACAAGCTATAAAGCATGGCTTAATCAAGGATTCATCTAAATGTAACTTGTATATGTGAAACATAAAAAAAAAAAATCTTATAAAGCTTACATAAAATTTACATAAATTTTATACTCAAACATAAAAGAAACATTACCTACCATTTCAAATGCCTTTTGGACAATTGATTTTGTGCCAATAATTGACTTGATTTCTTGTTTGCTTCGACTAACTTTATTTTTCAAACTTCTTTCCTATAAATGTAGAAATAATTTGATATTATAATATAAAAGATGTAAAAAAATAAATTTCAAACTTGAGATACAAATATATAAAGAATGTATTACCTTAAATTTAGAATCATTGCATTTATTATTTATTAACTAATCCCAATCTTCAGGACGTATATCATTTGGTCTACCTTTATTTTCGATGTATGTTTGATGTAAATGGTGATGCATGTTTTTGTATTGGTTTTGCAACTGTTTCAATGCATGTTTTCTATCTTCTTCCTTCAAACATAATGCATCCTAAAGTCATGAAGTTAAAAGAAATATCAAATAGAACATTGTTAAAATACATTCAATATATAAATCAAAATTAATTAAGTGCACAAATTATACTAACCTTCATATGTTTCCACATTATATTTAGATCATCTTCAAAAATCTCTTTCCATGTCTTCACCTGTAAAGGAGCCTTTTGCCGTATGCACACAGTTGCTTCAGCCTCGAAATATTTGGCATGTTTTCTGCAAAGCTTAAAGTAAGAAGGAGGAGACTGGATATCAAATGTTTTCTCCATCACCATTAACTTTTCTCTTTTCTTTGGGAGTTTCGCATTAATGGTGTGCCCATGTCGCTTCTTAACATCTTGACCTAAATTCAATTAAGAAAAATAAATCAACACCAATTTAAGCACTTCAGATTTCTAATTTTAGAAAAAACATGTTCTTTAAGTACCTGTACTTGTTTCAAGTTGCTCAATATCACTCAACTTAGAGGCATTGACCCTTTTAGAACTTAATTTTAATGATTTTGTTATCTACAAAATATAAATGTAAAAAATCACAAAAGTTAAAGAAAAATATATATTCAAAAATAAGATAAACTATTAGATGAAGAAAAAGCCAATGACGATAGATGGAGAATGAGCAGTAGGACTTGATAGATAAATTGAAGTGTATGAAAGCAGCCATAAGCTAAAATAGTCGGTAATGTCTACATGTCAGCCAATCCAAACAAACCAAACTATTCTATTTACAAACACATGCAAGATTCAATATACCCAACAAAGCCTCATGAAAGAATTATTTTACATATACGAGGAGGAAGTTAAGTATTATCTAGAACTAACAAATAATTAAATCATGTTTCATTATCAATCTAAATTAGATTATATATATCTATTACTGGCACAATTAAACTAAACACAAACATTTCATAAGATCCTCATTATAGACCTCTTTTTTTTTGCAGTATCTTTCATCTTCTTCACTAGAGTCTTGAAATTCTTCTACTTCTTTCGGCCTATACTCTTCGTCGTGCTCTTCGTCTCTTTTCTCTTCCTTCTTGTTTTTGGTATTTTGAATTGAAGCTCTCAAAGAATAAGTCGTATGATATAATCCCAAAGCCTCGAATTTTGCTTTATTTTCTGCGATTCTTTGTAATCTTTGTTCTTCATAGCTAGACATGTTTTGCTCTTAGAAAAACAATTAGATATTTGCTATTAATCTTTTCACCTACATTTGAGACAAAAAGATTATAAATAAATAGTCAAAATTTGTTACAAATGGTCAAATAAAAATGAATATCAATGCTAAAACAACACATCCGTCCCCACCTCAATGGTGATATTTCTCATTAAGAAGTGATCATAGAGCATTTGACAAAACAATTGATCATATCATTGACTACATAGGAAAAAGACATGCACAACATAAATGTATATATTCACTCTATATTGCTTTATCTGCAGAAAAATCTAGCTCACCTCGCTTGCTTGCTTCCCTATGAACCAGAAATATTATAATATAAACATACCCATTCTTTGACATAGTATACAATTTTTGTTGCAATTAGCATGACAATATATATATGTCAATTATCAGCACAACTAAATAGTGCAATCTTAACAAAACAGAACATTTTCTATTTATTTATTCATTACTCAGATTAACCTTGTAGACAGAACAGTGAAGATGGTTACTGAATTAGATGAAGTAGCAGAACAAAACTATTATTTACTTTTATATTTATTTTTTATTTCCATTCATATATATTTACTATTATTTACTTTTATATTTATTTTTTATACATAACTTAAAGCATGCATTGATGTCAAAGATGATAACATGTGAGATAGAATGTGTGAGATAGATTCTGTTACTTGCCAAAAGAGATCATACTGTGAATGATATATGTCAAGCGTAAACACTCATCTAGAATTTTTCAAAGTGTTACAAAAAAGGGTGAAGCGTGTTTGAAGCGTGTCATGATGTTATATCCCTTCTAGGTTAATTATTAGAAACAACTACTACTTTTTAATAATAATAATAATAATAATAATAATAATAATAATGATGATGATGATGATAATAGGAAAGAAAAGGATAGGAGCAAACTTGGTGTATTACAGATTCAATTTTTTTTGCTCCACTGAGTGATACAATGAAAACTTATATAAACAAGTTTCTGAAGCTCCTCATTGAAGCAAAGAGAAAAATGACTAAAGAAAGAAAACAACGTCTCTTTGTTAAGAAGCAATCTTGTAAACAAATTTATAAGTAAAATATAGAAGTGTAGAATTATTTAATCTTTTATAATAATAATCTAAACAAATCTCAATAGCCAACAACTTCATATAAGGCCACTGTTTTCATCTATCTTTTTAGATACTATTTGTCGCATATCATAACATAAGATTTTATAATAACAAATCAGAAAATTTCCAATGGTCAACAAATATATATAGCATTTGTCTTTTATCTATCCATTTTAGATAACATATCAAAATACATAACTAGATGACAAAAACATCTGTGGGGCACAAATTGCGAGTTCAATTATCAGCACAGCTATACAATGCAATCTTGACAAAAAAGAACATTTTCTATTTATTTATTCATTACTTAGATTAACCTTGTAGACAAAATAGTGAAGCAGCAGAACAAAACTATGTAAGTAAGCTAGTGTTAGAACAAGCTCAAGCCCTAGGAGTTGAAGTTCTAAGAGGCAACAACAAGTTATCTATACTTTCTATTGTGGGCATGGGTGGGTTGGGTAAGACCTCACTCGCCAAACATGTATTCAAAGAATTACTTCTGCTATTCTTCTCTTATCCTAACAAAATGGTCCAACACGAGGAAGCAGTCCCAGATCATGTTAAAATCAAATATAGGAAGAGAGGATAAAATTATAATTAAAGAAGAAATGTGACACATACCCTTCTACTGCTACAAGACACCTGCTTTTAGGAAGTGAACGAGGAAATGATGCCTTGCGAGATTCTTCGTAGTCACGATTTCACTGCTTCGTTTTAGGGTATTCGTGGTTGAAGATTTTGTGAAACGAGGGCTTCACTGCAGCGTCAAAGTAAAGCTTTTCCATGCTTCGGTTTAGGGAATGCGTGGTTGAAGGTTTTGTGAAACGAGGGCTTCACTGCAGCATCAAAATCAAGTGTTCAGTTTTGATTTGGAAAAACGGTAGGCTTAGATTGAGTTTCAGATTTGAGAACGATTAAGTTGGGAGTGTATATGTAAAGTTGAAAGAGGTAAATTTTTTTTGAATATCTCATTAGATTGGAAGGCACACTATGTGAAAAATTGAAAGCGGCAAAAATTTGGTGGAGGTGTCACTTAGATTGGAAAGCTGAAAAAGCGGTAAAATTTTAGAAAGCGGCAAAAGTTTTATTCAGATTTCTTTGAGCACAAAGTAACGGGCAAAAAAAATTATTTTATATTAATTAATTTATTAGTATATAATTAAATTTATTAATTTAATTTTAAAAAATTAAAATTTGAAGTATAATTATTGATTTTTTTAAATATAAAAAATAAATAATTTGATATAATAGAAAAATGATAAAAATAGATAAAGATTATTCAATCAAGTTATCACAATATGTTAATATCATTAAAATCTCTGTAGAGAGTATGAACTAAAATTCATTAAGATCTGAAAGATATATTCCACCAATATATACTTCAATATTTATGTTGTTATAATGAATCTTAATAAATAAGATTTATATTTTTTATATATCTTCTAATAAAGTAATATATTTCTCTTATTTTATTTTAAATGTGTTATTCACTATTAAGATATATGTAAAATAATTATTTACAAATAATATATACATGATAATTAATTTGGTTATAACTGACTAAATGAAAGTAACAAACTTATGTTTAAGAATTTTAAGATAAATTCAAAAACTTATATATTTATTATCTAGAAAGTACTCATTTCATCTTTCTCATTAGGTACTCATATCAATCTCTTAAATCTCATTGCCTTTGAAAATCTTCTATAAGAAGATCTCTACTCAATATTTCGGTGACCATTCTTAAAATCTTGAAGTTCGTTTCTACCTCGGACGACTCACGCTTCTTCTCAATAAGAGCATTCATTAATTTTTATTTCATGTTTTTTAAATACATGTTTTCATTTGCACTTTAACACATCTAGTTGTGGAATTTCTCATATTGTTAATATAATATTTTTCTTTAATAGGTATGGGATTAGATAAAAGTTGGATGCAAAATACTGATAGAACACAACCTTCATAAGAAAAAGGAGTTATAGACTTTACTGAATTTGCAATTACTGATCTTGAGGAAGGAAAGTTAATACGATGTCCGTACAAAAAGTGCAACAATAATCTATTTCAATGTAAAATAATCATATATGAGCACTTGATCACAATTGGGATAAAAAGAGATTATGTTATATGGGATCTTCATGGAGAAATAGCGAAGGAATATTATGAAGATGATGACAAGAAAAATTATAATAATGGGATTCAAAGTATATTACATGATATTGAGAGTGCTATTAATGTTGAAGATATTAAAGAAAGCAAGGAAACAAGGTATACAACAAGTTCAAAGTATAATACGATGAATGAAAAAACATTTAAGTTTTATAAACTACAAGAGGATGTTGAACAAGAATTATATTCTGGTTGTAGAAACTTCTCCAAGTTATCATTTATCGTTCTATTATTGAATATCAAATGTCTTTTTGGTTTGAGTGCAAAAGCAATTGATGTTATACTTACTTTATTAACAAAAGCATTTCCAAAAAGAAATAAAGTTCCTGAATTGTACTTTGAGGCTCAAAAAATTTATTTGTGAGCTTGGGCATGATTACACTAAAATAGATGCTTGTATGAATGATTGCATTCTTTATCGAGGTGACTATTTGAAATCAACTTCTTGTCCAACCTGTAAATTTCCCTAATATAAAGATCCACATAAAAAGATACCTCATAAAGTTATGCGCTATTTTCCTTTAGCTCGAAGGTTACAACAGTTGCATGTGACATCTACACCACTAAAGAGATGAGGTAGCACAAAGATGTGCCTTTTAATGAAGATGGAAAAATGAGACATCTGGTTGATTCTATTGCTTGGAAGAATTTTTACTCACAATATCCATATTTTGCGGCAAATTCACGTAATGTTAGACTTGGTCTAGCAAGTGATGGTTTTAATCCATTTGGAAATATGAGCAATTCATATAGTGTGTGGCCAGTTGTTTTAATTTCATACAATTTGCCACCTTGGAGGTGCATGAAAGATCCTTATTTGATAATGTCAACACTTATTCTAGGTCCTAAAGCTCCTGGAAATGACATAGATGTATATTTACAACCTTTGATTTATAAATTGAAAGAACTATGGGAGATCGGTGTAGATTTCCCACATATGGAAATCTATCAGGATGGAGTATTAAAGGAAAATTTGCATGTCCTTGTTGTAACGAGGATACATGGTCCTTAAGTTTACCAAATGGAAAAAAATTTGTTATATGGGAAGTTGTCGGTTTTTACCACTTAATCATTCTTGGAGAAATAATGCAAAAGCTTTCGGTGGTACTAAAGAAAATCATCCAGCTCTTAAACAATTATCTGGAGATGATATAGTTCAACAATATCAACAATTTGACCAGGTTAGTGTTATTATATGCTTTTTAAAAATATTATTTAAACTATTACTTTTTTTATTATATATTTAAATATTTTCTTTAAATTTAAATATTAAAATTTTTATCTTAATTAAAAATAGATTTAAAATATTGAATTAAATGTTTAAATATATACTTTATCATTTTTATCTGATTTATTTAAATTTATTTTTAAATTTAAATATTAATAATAGATAATATATTTTTTAATATAAATCTAAACTAATTAAAGTAAAAGATAAAAACAACTTTTTCTTTTCGTTAATTATATCTTATATTAACTAAATTTGTATATTTAAAATTATTATTATGACATAAGAAACATATTTCAATTATATTAATTAGATTAATATCTAATTAGAGTGTATTAACTAATTATATTTCTACATTTAAATATTAATAGTAAATAATATATTTTTTAATATCAATCTAAACTAATTAAAGTAAAAGATAAAAACAAGTCTTTCTTTTCGTTATATCTTATATTAACTAAATTTGTATATATAAAAATATTATTATGACATAAGTTTATGAAATGACATATTTCAAATATATTTATTAGGTTAATATGTGTATCAACTAATTATATTTTTAAATTTAAATATTAATAGTAGATAATATATTTTTTAATATAAATCTAAACTAATTCAAGTAAAAGATAAAAACAACTTTTTCTTTTCGTAATATTTTATATTAACTAAATTTGTATATTTAAAATTCTTATTATGACATAAGTTTATGAAATGACATATTTCAAATACACAAATTAGATAATTAGTGTATTAACTAATTATTTTTAAATAAATAATATTTTATATTTTTTAGTTAATAGTAATTATTTTGTTATCTTTCTTTATACATTAACTTGTTATTTTTTATATTCTTTTATTAGTATTTAAATATTCATATTTTTATTAATAATAAATATATACAGGTTATGTTTTGTAAGTTTGTCAAGAAAAAGAAGCGACGAAAAATTCAATTACCTAAGAATTGGAAGAAAAAAAGTATTTTTTTTAGTTGCCTATTTGGAGATGTCTAAAATTGCGTCACAATTTAGACGTCATGCATATTGAAAAAAATGTTTGTGACAACATTGATAGATCTTGAAGAAAAAGACAAAGGACGATATAAACTCCCGATTTGATCTTGCCCATATGGGGATACGTCCAGAGCTTTCATACCACCATGATTGAAGAAGGAAAATATACATTTCCATATGCATGTTATACCATGTCAACTTAAGAAAAACATACATTTTGTGAATTTCTAGTTGATTTAAAGGTTCCTGATGGTTATTCATCCAATATTTCTCGGTGTATAGATGTTCAATGGGGGAAAATATATGGGATGAAATGTCATGATTGCCATGTATTTTTACATCGCTTTCTCCCTCTTTCAATTCGTGGTGTTCTTCGAAATGATGTTTGTGAGGCCCTAGTTGAAATCAGTTTTTTTTTTTAAGAGTTATGCTCTAAAACATTGAGTTTAGACACTTTACACGTGCTAGAAAAAAGTATAGTTTTGACCTTGTGTAAGTTGGAAAAAATATTCCCTCCTTCCTTTTTTGACATATTGGTCCATTTGCCCATTCACTTGGTAGATGAGGCAAAGATTGTTGGCCCAATTCAGTATCGTTGGATGAATCCAATTGAAAGATACCTTCATAGGCTCAAATCATATGTAAGAAATAAGGCTCGTCCAAAAGGATGTATTGCTGAAGCTTATATTGCACAAAAGTGTGTGCACTTTTGTTCGAGATATTTGGATGGAGTTGAGACAAGATTAAATAGATATAGAAGAAATTATGAAGGTGATTTACAATAGTTTAATAAATCAAAGTTTAAATTTTTTTACAAGTTGGAAAACCATTGCATGCAAAAAAATATGTTGAGAGTTAAATGTAGTAGAACAAGAGCAAGCAAGAAATTATGTTCTCCAAAATTGTGATGAAGTCTCGCCTTTTATTGAGTAAGTGATTTTCTTAAATTACACATTTATATTACTATAGTTATATATAATTTATTATAACTATGTATTTTATGATCAGATTGCATAAACAAGAATTGGAGAAAGCAAGTTCAAAAAATGTGGAGCAAAGACATGAAAATGAATTTTTTCAATGGTTCAAAAAATATGTAAGAATTACTTAAATCTGATTGACTATTATTAAATAGGTTAAGAACATTTATCTTTTTTTAATAGATTGGGTTTTTGAAAAGAGAAGGCGACACAAGAATAAATGAGTCATTATTCCACTTGGCTTGTGGACCAGATTCACGTGTTCTTCGATATACAAGTTATTTGATAATGGTTAGAGGTTTAATATAAAGGATTAAGAGTATGTGTTTGATATCACAAAATAGTGGAGTTTTAGTTAGAGGTGATGAGAATACAGGTAATTTGGATTACTTTGGTGTCTTGACAGATATTATTGAATTAGGTTACTCTAGTGGAAATAACGTTGTTTTATTTAGATGTGATTGGTGGGATGTGTATTCCAAGGGGAGAGGATATAGAAAAGACAAATATGGATTTATTCCAATTAATAGTAACGTAAATGGAGGACTAATGAGCCATATGTCTTAGCTAGTCAAGCTCAACAAGTGTATTATGTTAAAGATACCAAAGACCCTAATTGGCTAGTAGTAGTGAAAACAAAGCCTCAACATTGGTATGATATGCCCAAAGATACAAATGAGGCGTGTCAAGAAAACGAAGACATTGACTCAATTTCATTTACATTTAATGCGTTAGATGATAAACATGAGTTTTCATTGGATATAAGTGACTTAGCCCAAACTACAACTAATGGAAATTCAATGATGTCTACGGGAGTTATTGATGAGGACGACGATGAAGGAAGTGATGATGTAAGTATTGATTTCACATATGATGAAGAAAAGAATATTATTGATGAAGATGATAATGATGAAAATTGATTATTGTTTTATATCATTTTGCAAAACAAACTTTGTTATTAGTTACTTATATTCTTTTCAATGATCTATATTTAAATGAATCATATCTATTTTTTTATTTCCATTCATTTATATATATATATATAACTATTATTTACTTTTTTTTATATTTATATATACAGAGAGAATAGTTTAGATAATTTAAATTTTATATGTTAAATTTAAATAATAAATTTAATTTAAAGTGAATATATTATTTATTAATATTATAATAAAAAGTATAAAAGTATAAGTATATGGATGAAAAATCAAAACAAATATTATAATTGTAAAATGGCATAGTGGAACCATAATTAAATCTTTAACAAAAGGTTATGGGTTCAACGGTAAAGTAAGACAAATTTAGTATTTTTTTAAAAATTATTAGTAATATAATAATTAAAAATATAATTATATTATATTTTATGTTATATAATCATTATTAATGTATACACATTAAATAAATTTTTATCAATTATATTTTTATTAAAAGAAATAATTTTATCAAGTGATATGTTATATTAATAAATAATCAAAACTAATGTACAAAATAATAATAAATTTAATATCTTGCATAACTACAAAAATATTAGTGTCTTATGAGAAAAACATAAATTTAAATGAATTTATGACATAAATATTATTGTAATTTTAAAATGACACAATAAAAATAAATTTGAAATGAATATTATTAATACCATAATAAAAAAGTATGAAGGTCTAAATGGATAATAAAATATCAAAATAAGTATCATAATTGTAACATGGTACAATGGAACTCTATTTTTCTTTTTAACAAAAGGTTATGGGTTCAACTCTAAAGTAGAACAAATGTAGTATTTTTTTTTTAAAAAAACAAACTCTGGTAATATAAATTAGAAATATTATTATATGATATTATTGAACATTAGACGGTCCAAAGTCCCTTTAGAGAATCAAATCATTTGATAAAGTTTTGATGATAACAAAACTCAAGTATATATTTATATTTGATGACTTATATACATTGCGTAGTTAACATTATTATTATTATTAAAGCAGGAGACACATGGTCCATAAAGAGATAAGTTTTCTTACTATTTACTTTTATGTATTATTGATTTGATTTAAATTGATTTTATATCAAATTGTGCTCTAACGTTCAAATCTATTCATAATGGAAATTATTCAAATTATTATGGACTATTTAGATGTGATTAATTGATTTTATATCATATTGTGTCCTAACGTTCAAATCTGTTCATAACGGAAATTATTCAAATTATTATAGACTAATTAGATGTGATTAATTGATTTTATATCATGATGTGCATTAACATTCAAATCTGTTCATAATAGAAATTATTCAAATTATTGATGAGTATCCCAGATATAATTTATCTATGTTATAATAAATTATTTCTGATACAGAATTAATCAAGTTTAATGCAGTTTTAAATATTAGAGAAATATTTCCAGTTTGAGCTCCATACATCAGAAAGTCAAGATTGCTCTGTTCAAGCATCCCAACGGCTAGTTTCTAAAAAGCTATATATAGAGGAGCAAGTTCAAGTTGAAGAAAATACAAGGAGAAGCGAAAAGAGAAAAACATCGGACAATACATTTGAAGAGAATATACTGAGTGTTTATTGTCAATCTGCTATAGAGAGCATATAGAGTTTTGGGTTGTTGAAACCATTGTGTAATTCTTCACCATTGTGAAGTAAACCCTTGTGAGCTTTGATTGTTCTCTCTTTTGAAAGTGTTTATTTCAATCTTGAGTGGTCTTGATCTTAGGGGGAGATTGAGACTGGTATAACCTGGAGAGGTTTGTGTACTCGTGATAACCTGTAGAGGTTTGTATACTCGTTGTAACCTGGAGAGGTTTGTGTACTCGTTGTAACTATTTGCTGAATAGTGGAACCTCTTGAACGGTTTGTTCAAGGGAGAACTGGACGTAGCCCAAGAGATTAGGGTAAACCAGTATAAAACTGTTTTATCTGTGCTTATATATTTTTGCCTTGGTTGGTGGTTTCTATTTATAGCAAATTGAGTTCACGCTCCATTCAACCCCCCTTCTGGAGCTAGTTGTTCCTACAATTATATTATATAATAATTATTAATTTATACGCATTAATGTGTAATTTTTAAATATGAAATATTGTGACATTTTTTTAATTTTGTCACTATTCTAAATAATATTGGTGACATTTTTTAAAATTTGTCACTATTACAAGTAGTATTTTTGATAAATAAAAGTATTGTCACAACTAATATATCAATTGTGAAAAAAATTATATTTATCACTAAGTTTTTGTCACAAAAGGTTCAAAACATCTCAAAAATTATTCACGCATCGAAAATGGAAAATGAACCGTGAATTTAATCGAAGAAGATGAATAATGCAATTGGCAAAATATGATAAACTATATATGATGCATAAATTTAATCGATTAAAACGAAGAGGAACATTACTTACTTGGAAGAATCCAAATCCAAAAACAATGCGTTCTTCAATTTTTTACTTCCTCTTTTCCGACGAAAGCTTCTTCTTCTCCAACGAACGCTCTACTTTCTCTTCTCACTCACTGTCTCTTGCCCCCTCTCTCAATTTCAAAAAATGAATTCTATTTCAAGTGCCAAAAGTCCTCCAAAAAGTGTAGACCAAATGAATTCTCCCCCTCTTTTTTGAAGTGTTGCTCTCTTTTATAAGCTTGTTCCCTATCTGGTTTCATGTGTGGGAGCCCAACCGAAACAGCACAGTGTATGGCTCTTTAAAATGAAAAACAACGAGGCACTGGTTTGTCGCTTTAGCTCTTCTAGTTTCACAAGTCGCATGTAGAGAAGTTGGAATGAAACGGTGCATGGTAAAAAATGAAACGGCAAGAAGAAACGAAAATGGAGATGAACAGTGCATGCCCATTCAGAACGTGCCACGTCAGCCTTTAACTTTTCCAATTCGCATTTCTGCGTTACTTACTTTTTCGTTTTCCTCGCTTTTTTATTTTCTTTTTATCATTTTTATTTGTTTTATATTTTATATTTTTATTATTATTATTATTTTTGAAAACAAGGGAAATGGGCATGTGAATTTGAAAATTGGGCTTAAGATGAAATAAAATGGGGTGCAAATAGTAAAAATTGGGGTTCGTATTGTAAAATATTTTCTTTTTCTTTTTTCAACGGGACAAAATTTGATGTCGACACTTCTCAATTTCACATTAGAAATCCAAAGCAAAAATAATTTGAAATGCAATATGCTATTAGCTAACATTTAATCATGTTATATGTTTGAATTGTTTCCAATTCAATAGAAATCAAAAGCTCGTTACGATCAAAACTTTTCATATATGAAACTTCTAATCAACGAGTATTAAGGAATGAACACAAGATTTTGGTAACTGAAAAATGTTATCATATCTTAACCGTTTTAGTGATGCAACTGTCACATTGAAAGTTCTATATAAAGGCATCAAGATGAAGAGAAAGAATAAGAATTTATGAGAAATACAAGTGCTTACAACCTTATAGTATTCTTTTGTTTAAGTGTTTTTTTAGAGTGTGAAAACCTTTAATCATTCATGTATTTAAGTTTTCCCAGTGAGCTTACAATGATATATCTTTGATAGGTTGTTCTTTTGTTTATATGGGAAGTCTCAAAGGATAACCATGAGTAGTAGGTGTATTGGTTATAGGCGAGCTTACAATGATATATCTTTGATAGGTTGTTCTTTTGTTTATATGGAAAGTCTCAAAGGATAACCATGAGTAGTAGGTATATTGGTTATAGGCAGGAGTGATTTGTGTACTTGAATAACCAAGAGTGGTTTATGTATTTACTATAACCAAGAGTTGTTGATACTCATTGTAATAAATTGATTTGACTAGTGAAATTTTTAAAGTTTTTCCTTACGAGAAAATTAGACATAGTTCATGAATTTTGATAAACCAATATAAATATGTGTTGTATTATTTTGGTTATTTATTTACTAAATCGTTTACTATACTTCTCTATGAGAAAAATCTAATGATTTTATTTGATTTTCAACTTTTAGAACCAATTATACTAACAAAATGGCATGTTGAGAGACTTATTTTTGATAAATTATAAAAATAGAAAGAGATAAATTATTAATAAAAAGGAGGATTTGTATACTCAAGTAAAGAGTTATTCTAATAAAAAAACGTATGGGTGTACTGTTTCGAGAATTCATATTAAAAGTTATCGATATTGAGAAATTTAACATAATTTTATAAGGATGAACTAAATGTACAAGTATTCATATTTTTATGATAAAAAAATGGGAATGACAAATGAAACACCAATTTTGTGTATGAATTATTTAAAGGCTTAATATTTTCTTACTAAACTTCTATTGCAATATACATTCTTTGTCACTTTTTTATTTTTTTAATTTTGATTAATGTTCGTTTTACTTGATATTGAATTAAGATTTCTTTTCAAAATCTTTTTAATTAACGTTTAACTAATCATAAACTTTAAACATTGGTAGTATTTTAAATTTATTTTCCAATGTTTGTCTATCAGATTATTTTAAGATATTGTTTATCCAAAGTTTCAATTATGAAATCATATATATGTATATATATATATATATATTAGAATCTAATACCTATATTAACGCTTTTTACTTTATATGACTATTTGAAAGAAAAAACACAAAAAATGGAAATATTTAATATTGTCACTCCAGAAAAAAATTCATAAACTATATTTGTTTTTGTTTAAATAAAATCTTAAGTAAAAGTTCATGAAAAAACAACAATATATAGCAGAATCCATATACATAGTTCTTTCATTTTTTCGCCTTTTTATTCAACGTAAACTAGTTGTTGATATGTAATTAAATAATTATATGCACTAGTGCAGTAGTTACACATGTAAGATCCATAAAATTATACACTGACTTCAGTAGACCTATTACTAGAATAATTACTTTTATAAAATACTTAAATTTATGCGATATTACAAAATAAAATTAAAATAAATAACTTGAATTGTAGATACTCTTACCATTTTACATTTTATTTACCTTTATTTTCAGAACTCCGTGCTTGAATTCACGTGGGTGGTTTCTATTTTGTTCTACCATCGGAGGCCTACAAATTAAATATATATATATATATATATATAAGGTTCCTATAAATGCTCAAAAGTCAAACAATAAAACAATCAAATGATAAACATGAAAGAAACCAAACTCTTAGATAGAAAGTAATTAATGTAGCTTCAAATTATTCAGAACCTTAAAATATTAACAAATTATAAATTATGTCTATAAAAATTCAACGTGAAAGAAGAAAAACGGGAATACTCTTAAATGATTAAAAAATGCATTGTTTAGTATATTTAATGCGAGTGAGTTGTCAAAATTTTCATTCCTTTCACCATGCATGAGTACTTGGCGTACAAGTTTATCCCAAAGTACTTGCGCCGCAAGTTCAACTCCGTGCCAAAGCAAACACTACATATATAGGTAGGGGAAAATCCACATCTCTCGTCATTCCTCAATTCATCAATTCTTAGCCTTGCTATTTTTCTTCTTCCTTTTTTTTTTTTTTTTAATTTGCTTAG
>Ga0209700_103537_pt1 | contig 29721 bp, 9 predicted proteins | sample SiratroredBW_FD_187528 | JGI IMG/M metagenome (GOLD analysis project Ga0209700, IMG submission 187528) | Root nodule microbial communities of legume samples collected from California, USA - Siratro red BW (SPAdes) (version 2) | ecosystem: Host-associated > Plants > Roots > Nodule | place: USA...
GTCAGACCTGCAAGAAAGACTTGAGCACTGATAATCACATATTCAAGTTTTTATCTTTGAGTTCTATTTAAAAGTAACTAAATAGTATAAAAATAAGTTACTAGCTTCCCTTACCTGGTGACAATTTCCGAAAACAATTCTTTCAAACTAGCTAGTGGCACTAACCCAATCTTTAGGGATCTAGAACAAGTCATCAGAACAAAATCAAAATTCAGTATAATCTTAATTAAGTTGAGAGAAATACTTTTCTCAACTGTCCTTACTAAGATTGATGACAAAAACCTAAGGAAAAATAGAGATTAAGGGATCTTTAGAGCAAATATGAACTTACTCTATTTGAGATTCTGATCGGTTAGAAATGATCCCTAACTCTTCAGATACTGCAGGGTGTGATTAGATTTTAAAACAGATGATGTATGGAGAGAGAAAAGTTAGAAAAAAGAAAGAGCTTGGGAGAGGGAGAGAGAGAAAAGAAGGAGAGAATGAAAGTGCAGAGACGTCAAAATGATAGTTTTTAAGTGTTTTTGGATAAAAACACATGAATAAGTTTTGTTAATTGTTTGATTTATGTTTTTATGAATAAAAAATATTAGTTTTGTTTAGTGATGTAAAATAATTTTATTTTTCTTTGTTGGTTTGACAGGGTAATAATTAGTTTAAATGAATATGATTGTTAAGTGTAAAACAAGTTTCTTTTTTATGTTAAACATGGTATGTTTGGTAGATTATAAATGATAGAGAATTAATATATTTACAGTGAATTTATTATATTTTTTTCCTTTTTATAATTATCATTAAAATGAAAAAGTATTCATCAAGTGACAAATCACAACTCAATTAATCTCTTTTTTATTAAAAAATATTTCTTACAGCATTTGATATCGCTCAAGTGACATTTTTGTACTCTCTTAAATGTTTAACTTGGTTAAAAGTTTTTGTATATTCAATAAACATAGTTGATAAATATTATATAAATTTAAATATTTTATTTCAAAAAAAATTTATATTAGGAATAAGAACTAAGTGGTACAAATTATGTGAATTTCACCATGATGTTGAGATTATAAAAATTATTATGTTTGTAAAAACAATTTAAAACGTTTATGGATATGTATTGTGTATAACTTATTGTGATGAATTTTATTAATTTTATTGAATTGATAATTAAATAATGCGTTATAACTTTGAGTGGTATGGTGAATAAGATTGCATTAGATATGAATAATTGTAACTAAGTATGTACATGATGTAGATATTGTATGTATTAAATACAAACACTTATACTTAAAACAGAGATGTCATCCTTTAGTAAACTTCCATAAAATGAGTTGGATGCTCCTATCTAACAATATATACTTCATACAAATTTTCTAAAAGATTATAGTTGATTTCTCAATTTAATACATAGATTCTTGTATTAAATTATAGTTCAAGTAATAAAAGTGTATAGTGAATTATGATTTTATTTATAACCATATGGTTTATTATGAAATTTATTTATGTATAATTATGATTGTAATTGATATATGAAGAAATAAGACAATAGACCTAAGAGTTAAAAACTTTAAGAAGTTATATAAATTTTTTCTGATCAATATATTTATATATTTTGTAGATATACTCTCCTCAAATACTTTTAGTATTCTAAACCTATGTTTTGTAATATTACAACATATTATAGGCAAGTATGTTATAGCTATCTAGAGTGTTACATTGTTATGCATCATATTTTTATATCTTAGATAAATATATTAAAGAAGACGAGATTTTTATATTTTGTACGTTTAGCAATTGTATTTTTTTATACCATAATCATATTTCAGTTTGATGGTTGTTTTTAGATTTTTTTATTAAAGTAAAATATTACCAACATGAGAAATCTGGATGAAAAAATTTGATTAATTATTTTTTTATGAGATCTAATTTCATTTATCTTATTAATTCAACTCAGTATTTTACTTAAAAAAAGATTCATATAGGACTATTTGAACCTACATTATGAGAATTTTAGTTTATTTTTTACACATACCATACCTTTAGTAATTATTATTTTTATATGGAATCATAAAATTTAAAATTAAAAAATTTTATTGTTGATTCAAAATATCTTAATTTGTAAAAGCATTTCAAAATTTAAATGAAGATTAAACATCAAATTAAGACAATAAAGAAATTGAGATGAATATGATAAAAGAAAAATAGATTTTCGTATTTTGTGCATGACAATAACAAGATAAAGTATTGTTTTTAATACTATTTTTGACTGGGTGGGGTACATAGGTGGTTTGATGCAGGAGTGGCTCAAGGCCCAAGCAAGTAAAACAACTGCTTTAAGCCTCAAGGTCTCAAAGGCCTCAAAAAAATTTAATATGCTTTAGGCCTCAAAGCCACAAAGGCCCCAAAAAAATTTAATAAGCTTTAGGTTTCAAGGCTTCAAAATAATTTAATACTCACATATTATTATAAAATAAAAAATATTTAATTTTAAAATTATACTAACAAAATTTTAATTAAAAATTTAAATATTTTAACTGACTTTAAGTTTACATTAGTGCTATAAATATATTATTTAATGGCTTTAAATTTACATTGGTACTATAAATACTATTTAATGAAAAAACTTTCTTATAATAAATTAATAATATTAAAAAAATTGAACAGTCAAGAAAAAAAAATTTTGTATCAAAACTTTCTAATTTATCTCTAAGAAAATTTGAACAGTCAAGGAATCTGTCATATCAAAACTTTCTAATTTATCTCTTTCCTATATTCTAACCCATTGATATCATCTCTCTTGATATATCCTATCATTGTCTCACTCTTCTTCCACTTCTCTTCTTCCACTTCTCTCCTTCTTTCTTCACTTACCTTCTTTCTTCTTATGTCTCTTTTGTTCCTTCCATAATATTATTTTAAATTATTTTCAATTTAAAATTTTTTTCATTTCATATTTCATCATTCTATACTATGCATTTATGGGCGTGTGGAGACTTTGAACAATAGATTGATTGAGGAAGAGTTTGTGTTCACTTTGGCTCTTTTGATGACATCAATATTAGGTAAAAATAATATGAGATTGATCAATTGATCCTAATTTTTTTATTTTTATTTTTCATTATTGTTTAATTAATCTTAAAATAATTTGTGTAGATTTAAGAAAGAGAATTTAGAAGTTACAAATTATATTTAAAGACATACCAAAAGATAGGATTGAAAGATAAATATAATAAAATAACAGGAGACCTGAGACTCTACAATCAAGATTATTGTCTTGACAAACATGATTTATCTTTTTAACTTAGACTTATTTTATATACTTATAAGTTATATTCAGTGTGATATATATTATTTGCAGTTAACTACATATAGAGAAGGATTTGAAAATGCATTTATTTGAAATTGCTTTTGAAATGGATGTAGAGCCTAAGTTGTAAAATAAAATATTGAGAATGAAGTTATTAAATCACCTCAAGAATCATTTAGAATTGATTATTTTTATTTTTTTATATATTGTATATAGATAAAGCAATTGCCAAACTCCAAAATAGATTTGAACAATTTAAAATATATGAAGATATTTTTTTTTATTTAGTATTCAAAATTTAAAGTTATTGGGTTGTGTACTTTTGAAAGAAAGATGCTTAAACCTTGAAAAAGTATTTGAAACATGATAATTTATTGGATCTTGATGGCTTAGATTTATTTTCAGAATTAAATATCTTAAAGGAGATTATAGGATTGGAAAATGATAAACCAATTGACATTCTTAATTATATAAAAAGAATAAATTTTTTTCCAAATACATATATAACATGTAGAATAATGTAACAATTTCAGTATCAATTGCTTCAACTGAAATGAGTTTTTCAGAACTTAAACTAATAAAATCTTATTTAAGATCAACAATGTCAACAAATTAAATGGATTAGCTTTATTGTCTATTGAAAAAATATTTTTTAAATAAAATTAATTATGATAATTTAATAGATAATTTTATATCTCAAAAAATAAATTTTAAATAAAAATATCATAATTATAATTATTTTATTAATTTAAAAAGGACCCTATTTTTTTATTCGCTTTAGGCCTCTTAAAGCCTTGAGCCGCCACTGATTTGATGAGCATGAGTGAATATGTTCATCGTGAAAGTCTATATCTATATTCTCTTCCACAATTTTTAAATTTTCGAAAAAAATAAAATAAAAAAGTAAAAATTTGGAGATAAACAGTTTATATAAGTTTAAGATGATTGTTGTTAAAGTCATAATCAAATAAACAATCATATTATTGTGATTTGACAATTTAAAAATTTGATTTTGATGTACTAAATGCAAAAAGATGAAAAACACGATAATATTTTTAAACTTCTTCTTTCTTTATGGTATATTTTTTTATTGGTGATTCAGGTTTGAATATATGAACATAGATAAATTATTCTTCAATGAAGTTATACTTTTTCTTTTTTAAATATTATTTTTCTTTTTTCAACAAAACAATACTATGAAGGAAAAGACTGATGTACAAACAGTTTGGGCTACGCTTCTATCCAACCCAATCTTTTGAAGCCATGGGCCGAATAATCCAATATGACATTTTTATTTTAAGAAATAATACTTAATAATAAAAAGTTCAGGATATTATGATTAAAAAATTAAAATACCAAAAAATAAATCTAAAAAAATTCATAAATTATTTAAAATAAATGATATTATATAGATGAAATAAAAATGTTTTCAAGAACCGAAAATTAAAAAAATATTATAGACTAAATACAAAATTCATAATTATTTATGTTAAAAAACTTATTTAAGCGAATTTTTTATCTTATGAATCTAACTAAAAACTTTGAAATGGTTGAAAGAACTATTGATTAATTTAACCTATTTCTGAAAACGTTATTTAATTTAATGCGAAAACAGAAATATTTTTGAATCATGTCTAAGTAATTTACCATGTTCATATAAGTGATTTGTCATGTTTATATAAGTGGTTAACTGAGTATGAATCTTAATAAATACGTACATGTCTAAGTGATTTTCCATGTTTATATAAGTGGTTTGTCATATTTATATAAGTAGTTAACTAAGGATAACATCTGAATAAATAAGTACATGTCTAAATAGTTTATCATATTCATATAAATGGTTTGTCATGTTTATATAAGTAGTTATCTGAGTATGACATCTGAATAAATAAGTACCTATCTAAGTGGTTTGCCATGTTCATATAAGTGGTTAACTGAGGATAACATCTGAATAAATAAGTACATGTCTAAGTAGTTTACCATGTTCATATAAGTGGTTTGTCATGTTTATATATGTGGTTAACTGAGTGTGACATCTGAATAAATAAGTATATGTCTAAGTAGTTTACCATGTTCATATAAGTAGTTTGTCATATTTATATAAGTAGTTAACTGAGTATGATATCTGAATAAATACGTACATGTTTAAGTGGTTTACCATGTTCATATAAGTGGTTAGTCATGTTTAAATATGCGATTAACTTAGGATGACATATGAAGAAATACGTCTAAGTGATTTACCATTTACCATGTTTAAATAAGTGATTTGCTATGAAAAACTCAACAGAAAATATGGTTAGCTCTCTTGGCCTAAATGGTTAGCTCAGTAATAGTTTCGTATATATGAGTTACAATTTTGTATTTGACAAAATTACCATTTCGTATAACAAAAGCAAACACATTATCTCTTTTTCGTTGATAGAAGCCATGTGACATGTAGAAGTGTCAAAATGTGTAATTAAAAGGTAAAAATAAAAATGGCCAACTTGAAGGACTATTCCTAAAAGACCTAATGAATTCTTAATTGGCTCTTTGATTTGGATTCATTTCTTTTTTTCTAATATTTTCCATCGTGAAATTATCAAAGATCAGCATTTCGAAGTTAATAAACAATAGTGTCAAAATATATTTTTTTATATTTTAAGTAATTTAAAATCAATTTTGACAATTAAAACAAGTTTATAATTTAAATTAGTTTTGATTCAAAGTTCTAACACCGGCTTGTTTATGCTTTAGCTCAAAACTATTTTTGAGTCCAAAACTACAATAAATAAATTATTTACATAAAAGTTATCACTTTCTGGTGTATAAGGATATGTTATGATTTGTAAAGTTCAATTTTTATCCAGATTGGTTTAAATTTCAAATTTATACCTTTTTTCTTAAGAAAAAAGTTTTCTAACTTGTTCAAATCAGTTTAAAATTAATTTGAAACCAAATAACTTTAAACATTCGAACCATAAAATTTAAATAGTATATTTAGTTGGTTATTAATCAAAACAATTTGAAGTTAATCTTAATTTGCCACTTCACTTCATGAGCTGAAGTAGAAAATGCTAGAAACAAACAGCATGAAAGCATCCAGCTGCTAAAAAGATGGAGTCATGTCAATCAAAGAGATCCACTTGTGCAAACAAGAAACAAACTAACTAACTCCTAACCAAGATTCAATTCACCAGACACACCTTTTCATTAAGCAAAGGAAAAATAAAAAAAGAATACAAACCCAGCTAGATTCAGAAGCATAGAGTACGGTTTACAATCACTAAGATATCTCAGATCAAGTGTTGGATTATATACTTTGCTTCATCACAATCTGCTAAGGTTATCATATTTCAAACAAAACTTTAATCCATCAATCTCATATATTAACACACTAGCATTCAAGAAATCATCCAAGGAGAATTGGTTCTTCTTCAATCACTAAATTATACTGATCCCAAATCATCAATTCCAAATTTTCTAAACATTTGCAAAACTCATTCAACAAACATATATCAAATTTGACGCTATTTTAACTCCCATAAACAACAACACACCCAAATTAAAGACAAAGAATACAAAGTCATACACATTTGACAAGCAAAAACAATTGAAAGCTCGGAAAGAACACTAACATAATAACACAGTTCCTTAAATGTTCATTAACCGTTGCGATCATACCCGCAACTCATTACAGGTCTGTAAGACTCGTCACAGTTAAAAATAACGAACACCCATTTCATCAATCTGCAAAAAAATGCAAACCCAGATATTAAAATTGAAATTTAACTGCTCAGAGATTCCCAAAACAACAGAAAGAATTAAAAAAAAAAAAAAAAAAAAAAAAAAAAAAAAAAAAAAAAAAAAAAAAAAAAAAATAAAAAAAAAAAAAAGGCTTTCCGGAGAGACATGAAACACACAAGCTATGGCTTTCCGGCTAAAATTGAATTAAGACCAAACGTAATATACGAAAAATACAAAACGATTTCAGCACAGAATGTGAGAAGCAAAAAAACCCTAATTTGACTTGCAGCGGTTGTAGCGACGAGTTCTAGTTTATATCGAAAACTCGTATATTTGGGCCAGACCAACTTATTTGGGCTTTGAGTCTCTTAAATTATTATTTCGGCCCAAATGAAGGATTTGATATTTCTTTTTCGATTAGAACTCTTATTTATTTTCTGAATATATTTTAAATATGAATTTTATGCTTACAAAAAATAAAAAAAATATAACCAGAGTGAACGAAGAATTTTAGGCTAAATATTAAAGGTTTATTATTAAAGTGCTTGTTTTGTTTAATGCTGTGTATATATTATAGACAGTTTTTAGATATTTTAATGTTTGGATAAGTTTGCAGTTCAATTGCTATGTATTATTAGTATAAAAAAGTATGTGGTGAATAAATAAGAAATTTTGTATTAATATGTTCGCTAAAATAGTTTTTAAAAAATAAAAATATTATCATACATCATAATTTATAATTAAATAGCGGAATACACGTGCTAGTTCTGTTGGTTTGGCATACGTGTGAGTTTTTATAAAGTCTCTACATATGTTAAATTCCTATGAATAAAAAAGGAATAGTATATACACTATAAAATTTATTCAAGATGAAAAATATTTAAAATATGTTTTAATACATATTTTTATCTTGTTAACGGTTTGTTTTTGTAACTTTAAAAAGGAAAAGTATATATCATTTATTTTTACTATAGTTGGTACCATTAAAATAAACATTTCACTCTTAACATATTTTATTTTATACTCAAAAATATTATTAACATAAGTCAAATATTGGGAAATATGAGTTACTATTACTTTTGTGAACTTCGGCTAATGTGTAACATGTGTAGCTTTTATGTTCACTCCACACTGTTTTTTTGGTCAAGAAAGTAATGTTTTTTTGTCTTTTCCTTTTATTTCTATAGAATTTATTTGTTGGGTTTGCTGCATATATTGGATTGGGCTTTGTTATCTCTTAAATGGACATTACTTTATGCACCCTACATTTTCCTCTACAGCCCCATTTTTCAAATATCCATTTCGTGCTTTGTGTCTTTGAAGCTCCATAAAGATATTTTTGTGTTGCATTTGAGCTCCTCCTTTGGACATTGTTTTTGCCAAAATATATCGTTGGAGATAAAGTTTTGTGTACAGGTTGAAGTTAGACAAATTCTTCGGGAAGCATTTAGTGTTTTTTCTTTCCAATATATTCAAATAATACTGAGTTTCTTACTGCTTTTTAATTATTTTTTATTTTTATAATTTAAAATGAAAGACTATAATTATGAATTATACAATTCTAAAAGACTAAATAATATATTTTAGATATTGTTCTATGAGAAAGTAAAAAAAATAATTTTATTATATAATTCATAATGCATTTTCATATCTGAAAGTAAAAAAAAAAAAAACACTTTTAATTATACAGTTCATAACATAACATCTAATTTTCATAGTATAATGAGAAGCTTTTAGATTCTTTCAATAAAAAATCTACTCGAAAAGATATATTTTGACATTTCTCAAAGTTCGTAAAGGGCAGGAAGAAAACACGGAGGTACATAAAGTAAAAACCGTCTAAAATTATTTTGGGCTGACATATTCATCTTTCTGTCAAATGGGCCAACTTGGCATTTTCATTTCATGATAACAGAAAAAAGACCTTGAAATAAATGCGGTACAAAAATACTATAAAAATATATATATTTATATCATTGTTTAGAGTTTAAGTGTGAATAAGATACTTTTCTTATTTACCTAGCGGAAAACATAAACCACATTTTAAAATAATAATTTATTGACTTTGAACCGAAGAAAACAAAATAAGTATCATTGGTATTTTATGAGGAATATCCAATATATTTTTTTCTAAACTTAGGTTTGCATAATTCTAAACGCCTCCTCAACTCTAACAAGCATGGCAGAGAATCATTCAGAACCAAAACAGTGGTCAAATGATTCAAATTTCGAAATTGAAGTGAATAGTCTCTGCCAACATCAAAATGAAAATATCTAAAGCAAAGTACAAATTGCCTCAGCCAAAAATGTTTGACCTTATCCTCAAAAAAATACTGCCAATAATAATAATAATGTCTTCTTATTTTGCCAGGAATTTGGATCTTCTCGACCTCATGCACAACTTCCCATGTTGAATTATTGTTTCAACATCTTTTTCAAACCTTCTTATCCCAACACTTTTTTTAGTTTTAATAAAGGTATGACATATTCACGGTTCAAAAGAGTTTGTTAAAAAACTATTATTTTCATCTAAATAAAATGTAAAGTAAGTCTTATAATGCTTTTGTTTTAGATCAAAACTAGTAAAAGAATTTGAAAAATATAACTTATTTCAAGCAAAACAAGAGTTTATGATATCGAAAATGACATAATTAAGTTTAACCAAATAGATGTTTAACTAATCTAAATTTTAATTACATATTACAATTTGGTGCAACATGCGACAAGAACAGAAACACAATTAAACAGTCTCTAATAGTGAAAACATGATGTGGAGTATGATTGATGTTGTCAATTAATTAAGTAATTGTTTCATTTTCACTGATAAAGTTATTAATACATACCTTTTCTCCAACCCAACCAATCTAATCCACACAAGTGTCAATTATTTAAGCCTCATCGTGAGTTAACTAATGAAACAAGACCAAATGTGATGAAGTTGATAGGTGAAGTTCAACCACACACTATTGAGTTATCTAACTCATCGTTGTATAGTAACCATGAATAGGTTTATGTTCTATTGTTCAAAGTCTTTGCAAGAAAAAAATAAAAAAGGAAAACTTTAATCTACTTACAATGTTTTTGTGTGATGTGAGTGGTTTTGCACACGCAACTGCATCGTGTCGCCGCACGTTAGTAGAATTATTGACGCATTCGAGAGAGATTGTTTTGGAGTTTGTCAAACCAACCCATTTTGCTATTTGTTTTTTCTTGATATTAAAAATGGATTTGTTTTCAATGACTTAATTTTTTTGAATATGAAATTTGATGTAATTGTCAATGGCTGAAGAGATGCAACTTCTTACGTAACATGTCGTTATATGGTTGGTTTCATATGATATACCTATAATTAGAATTCCCAAATTATTTCACCATTACCCATTAGTAAACAAATTCACACCAATTTAATTGCGTCAAGACGAAACTGCGTCACAAAAAACTTGTAGAATTTGTAGAATTTCCTTTTGGAATTAAAAGGAAATGTTTAAAGTATTAGTTATTGTGCTTCTTCAAGCAAAGTACGTGAGATAGTTGTTTTTATTGGAGAATGAAAAAACAAATGTTGATTATATAAGCATAGATGATTAACTATTTCAAAGTGACATAATCTCGTAAAAAAACAATTTAATTTTGTTTAAATTACATAACTTCATATTTTATTTTAGTTTGTATCAATTTTAGTCACGTATTTTCCATAAAAGAGTTAGATTTAGCATGATTAGCCATGATTGTCGTGTTACTTATCGTAAAAATAAGATTTTCATGATTTTAAGAGGATTAATTTTGAACAATGAATCTTAAATTTTTAAATTCTGTTTTAAGTATGTAAATTAGAAAATTAACTATTTTATTATTTATTTTATAAACTAATTATCTTTTAAAATATTTCTTACATTTTTCTTTTACTTTCTCTAAATTATAAAAAAAAAAAAACGTGATCTTTATAGAAGTTAGGAACATCTGTCTATAATTCTTGGATCTATGTGCTATTAGATATATGTATGCGATTCTGTAAATAGTTTTAGGTCGTTATAGATATTCGTTAAAAATACATTATATTTTATTATATAATTGTTTTAGTTAATTTAATTTAATTTTTTTATTTCATATATAAATATATATATATATATATATATATATATATATATATATATATATATATATATATATATAATGTTAAAACTAAAATCTAAATCTCTAAATGCTTATTAGAGTTGGATTATAGGCAATATTCTCTACTCCTTTGTTACAAACTATTATTATAAATTAGAAAGCAACGCAAACAATAAACATAGGATAAGTTAGTATTTTTAAAAGATTTCAACATAAAATTTAAATTAAATTTAAGCAAAGTTCATAAATATCTCAACTTTCAAAATTTATTTCATTACAATCTACTAAACAATCGAGTATCTAGTAATAACTCAGGTTCATTATCATTCGTTATCAAGAAGTGGACTTGGACTTTAAGCCTAATTCAATCTTACAAAACTCACTTATAAGGTGAGGTTTGCATTCACTTTATAAATTATTGAAAGGTCTCATTTCTGGTCGATGTTGGATCTCCAACACATTCCCCTCAACTCGAGCATGGAACTTATAAAAGGATGGTCCGATAGCGGGTGACCGATAGGCCCAATAACCTTATTAGGATAGGCTCTGATACCATCTCAGAAGTGGACTTTAAGCCTAGCTCAATCTTACAAAACCGACTTGTAAAGTTGAGTTAGGCTTAAAGTTCACTTCTTGATATGGTATCAGAGCCTATCCTAGAAAGGTTGTTGAACCTATTGGACCACCCGTTATCGGGTTGTTATCGGACTACCCTTTCATAAGTTCCACGCTTGAGTTGAGGAGTCTCGACGTTGGAGGAGTGTGTTGGAGATCCCGCATTGACTAAAGATGAGGCCTTTCAATAGTTTATAAAGTGGGTGCAAACCTCACCTTACAAGCCAATTTTGTAAGGTTGAGTTAGGCTTAAAAGTCCACTTCTTGAGATGGTATCAGAGCCTATCTTTGCACGATTGTTGGGTCTATCGGACCACCCTTCTATATAAGTTTCACGCCCGAGTTGAGAAGTCTCGGCGTGAGGAGATGTGTTGGACCACAAACAAATCAATGGACCAAATTCGCCTAGCAGGCAACAGGTTTTCTCATTTTTGAATTTTGCCCAGCGAGCATTTAACTCGCCTAATAAGTATTCTAATTTTGCATAATCTACTTAATTCTAAAATTGGTTAAAGTGACTCGATAGGATTTTCTAAATAATTTTCTACTTGTTTTTTAAGATTAACACCTTTACTCGAGTCACTTGATCTTATTCAAATTTTTACAACTACTAAGATTAGTATACATGTCATTCAAGTATATATTCACATCAACAAGCCAAACATCAAAGTATATTTTTCCTTACCTGATTAGATTGTTGAGTTCTCATAAAGAGCTCCAAATCCCAAGACAACATAAACTGCATCACAGAGTTTCAATCAACAATTTGAATACATCAGGACAAAAACTTACATAAAAGACACATATTTAAGTACATATGATTTAAAGGAAAAAAAAAAGTATAATTGGGCTTACTCTAAACAAAAATCTAATTAAACAAATTTATTTTAAGTAAATGTTATCCAAATATAAGTCTAAATCACACATTAAATATGAATGAGAAAGTTGAGAAATATATAAAAAAAAATATCCACGAACCTAATACCTTAAGGTTTTGAGTTAAAGGTGACATCATTCCCTTATGTGATTGGCTTTTATCTCATTCTTGTTTGTCTTCCCAGTGTTTCCTCCTCAATATTTCTTTTAGGAAAATATTTTCTAGAAATGATGATTATTTTAAAATAAAATATGAATAATTTTTATTTTTATTTTTATAAACTTCTCACTTTAATAATAAAATATTTAAATATCATTTTAGTTATATCCCTCTGTTTTAAAACTATTTAATAAACATACATTTAAAGTTATAACAAATTTTATGTTTCTCTAATTTTAATGGTTAAAATGATAAATTAAATTTTGTACAATCTTTTAATACCTTGGCAAGTGGGTCCCACAGTTCGGTGCTGAAAATGGAGTTTTCATATTTGGGTTTCATGAGAAACAATATCAGAATCGAATTACTTGAACAAAACGAAATTTCTAAGCCATATATCACCTTTAAAAATATAGACTCACCCCTTGTGATAAACATTTTAAAGTGAAGAAAAGAAAGGTTCATGTGCTCCATTATTGGGGTTCGGCATAGGATCTTTGATTCCAATGACAAAATTACAAGTTGATCGTGTTCATACAAATCACTTTCTTCTTTACTATTTGTTTATAGTAACAAGCTTCATCGGTGAAATCCTATTAGGCATATATAGAACAGAATAGAACATTTTAAGATTGTCAAGTTCTTCTTGGCATAACCAAAAACTCCACTGACATTGTTTTCAATTAGAATTTGCAAGCTGGGTCCCTCCCCATTTTCTACGATCTCATCAATTTCCAATAATCAAATCCCATTTTTGATAGCTTTATTCTAAGAATGATGCCACACTTGATGCTTTGGAATTGCACCTTTGATTTGCCAACATTGACATGCAATACACATCACCATAGGTGAACGATTATAAGAAAACCAAATTTACATTATAACTTGCAAATTCAATAATTTTTTGTAAGAGTATATGTTTTTTAAGTTGGATTAGAATGGGAAAAAGTTGCAACATCATGAAGGATAAGTTAAAATAATTGAGGCATAAGCATATGTGCATGTGGGTTATTGCGATATTCTTGTTTATTTATCTTGCCATGCCTTGGTTGTTCTGGCCAAAGCAATTATGAATATGCATGTTCTTCATTATTTCCTCAACCATATGTTACCTTTCGTTCCTTTCAGACACACATTTTGTCTGAAGCTTAGGTCCTGTCATGTTACCTGTCGAATATCATTTAAACTTACCATCTAATAAATTTGTATTCATTCATAAAAAAAAATAAAAATTATTTAATATAATTAAATAAACAAATATCCAATAAAATTTTACAAACAATAAAATATAAGAATTATCTATATACCATTATGTAAAAGAATAATTTTTTAAAATGTTTTTATGTCATTTTTAATTATACTGTTTTATAGCCTTTATTATAATTAAAATAATTTTATCATTTAATAAGACAAATACATGTACAATATCTCAAGTCAAAATTAACTGTTTAACTACTCTACTAAAAAAAAAAACTACGTCACACTTCAATTTTTATCCCTACAAAATTATTTATAATATTTTTACAAATTATAATATTTTAGTACAGACTTTTTTTTATCACCGAAAATTTTAATACAGACATACATATGCAAATACGCATTTATTGTTACAAGTATGGATTGATTCATGAACCTACAAGTTATATCCACTAAACTCATTTAAACTGCTTATAAATAGATTGAAAATAAAATAATTAAATTCAATTTAAACCGTCAAATTTTGTTACTTGACTTTATCCATTTTATGAACCTTTTTACCAATTCATCATTGAAATCCATCTACTTTGATAAATCTAATAAATGTGATGTGCCATCTAAATGTACCACATGTCCTTCTCGAGGACAACAACTTGATAAGATCAGCTAGATAAAGGAATTTTCTCACTATTGAAGGGCACATGACTGAAACAGATAAAGATTAGATTAGAAAAATAATGCTACATTTTATAAGAATTATCTTTGTCATTTTAAAAATTTTAGATGAGTTGGTTTTGGGAACTAAGATTGAAAAAGAAAACATTACACACTCATGTATTTTATTATTCATTAAGGAGATTGTCATTAGTCTTGAAATCGAGTTCACCTGATAAGAGTTTTCTTAGTAACTGAATTTTTATTGATAATTTTTTTAATAAAATAAAAGCGATAAAGTGAAGAAATATTCAATATTATTAAAAGACAATAAAGACATTGTGGAATTGGTTTTAGAAAGTTGTTCAAAAACATGATTATTAACTAAATTGTGAGTATTTAGTTATCAGAAATATTTAATGGTGTGGAGTTAATTTTTAAATTATATTTTACCCTTACAATCAATAGTTTTATTGTGATGCCTAATACAAAATTATATTTTGTGCAAGTCTACAACATTTTTAGTATTGTAGGTGAGATTAATTTTTAACTTAAAATAAACCAGTACCAAAAAAATAGTTAACGATAAACCATTACAAGTTACACAAAATATTTATTATTTAAATATTTATAATTACATAATTAAGTTGAACTAAATAATACCAATCATACAATATAACAAATAAAAATCATTATCATTAGATTTCTTCAAATTTCTTTATTAATATCATGATAACGATGACAAATAAATACACAATTATACATATTATCTTTATTTGTTCAAATTTTGATAAAAGAATATCTATATTAATGATGTATGAGTATATATTTAATTATTTAAATTGGATATGAAGACAAAAATAGTGTATAAATATCTATACCATTCTTCTTTTATTCATATCTGTGTTTTAAATTAAGTAAGTAATTTAATAAATTTATGTTCATTTTTTTCTTTGGCCATTTGTTTTGTAAACCTTTTTTCTTTTTTGACTTTTTCAAAATTTACAAATTTTATTTACATCCCACAGAATCCTTGATTATATATTTGAATTTTTTTTATGGTTCTGATTCAAATGATGTATATTTAAATTGAATTTTAAAAAATATAAATCTTAATTTAATTAAATCAAATAATTTTAAAACACATTTGATTATTTTTATTTTTTAATACTTTATTTATTTATTTTTCATGCGAAAATAATTGATTTTCAATTTCAAATAGTCAATACACCCTTAATTGACTGGATGACATAAAAAAATATATTTTTGTCTTTCCTTTGATCCTTTGTTTATTTTATTTAAAGAATATCTGTTTATTTAGAAAATATTTTTTTTCAAAAGATTGACTTGTTTTATATATTAAGTTTATTCATATCCCGAATGAATTTTTCTTCTGTAACAAATTTAATTATATTTTTTTATGATTATGTTAGAAAATATAATCATTTATTTTATTGAATCGATATATTTTTTAACTATTTTATTTTTATTAAATTATTATTTAGTATTCTGATTTGATATTTATATAAATATAATTTCCTTTTTAATATTTAATATAACACTCCACCAAAGTATAATTTCTATTAACGCAGCTAAGATATTATTATCGTGAATATTTTACGGTAATTCATAATTAATATGTATCAAAATATATAATACTGAAATTTAAAAATATATTTACCAACTCATATACAAATTTTTCAAAATAAAATATTATTCCTGTTAGCATCCTTCGACCTAAGTGATCCTCCAAAAGTCCATTTGCAATATCTGCTCGCATATAGATATCAAAAGTTTAGCACAATTAAATAAAGAATAAGCTAACTAATTTTAAGTAATTCAGAATCATTCAAATCAAGTACCTAGATTAACACAACTCAAAACACCACAGGATCATCCATCTCAGTCAGTTTCTTTTATCATTACAATTACAAGACACTGACACCTTAGAGACTTGATTCTACTTTCGAAAGACTCCAAGTTGTGAATCACACAGCCTCCAAACAAATGAATCCTCAATCATGTATGACAAGGTTAGTCCCGTGAGACTTTTCTGACCAACTATGTTTCAAGCTGCAGTCATCTAGTTTAGACCTCCTTCCACTCTTACCACCTATTAATGATCATCTATTTGATTCATAGTACTAATAGAGTAGGAATATGAATAGTTATTTATCAGATCCTTAGACAACTTTATAATTAACATAGACACAAGTGTTTTCTTTCCTGAAAACACCATGCCTAAATGACCAACTTCATCAATATTTAATTAATACCACATCATAATATAAATGTAATCATTCACTTTTTAATCCAAAACTCAAATTGAATAATTTACTACACCATTAATATTATAGAATTTTAAATTATCAATTAATTTATCATATTAAATTCTTATCTTGCATTACAATAGAATCAAATAATTAAAACAGAAAAGCCCAAAAATCTCATTCCAATACCAATTTTGCCTAACCGAGATTACTCCTGCCTAGGTGAAGGATTTCTCGCCTGGACGAGATGGGTCTAGAAAGCACCTTAGCTCTATGGGTCTTTTTGCCTGGGCGAGAATACCTCATTGCCTAGGCAAATGATTTTTCGCCTGAGTGAAAAAAGTCCAGAGAGTACACTCGCTCTAAGGCCATTCTTGCCTCGGTGACCACACCCTCACCTGTGTGAAATTGGACCCGATAGCACCTATCAGATTTCCAAGTGAATTCGCTTGGGCAAAAGGACCTAGCCTGAGAGAGTTATGCAGAAAACAACAGTCTACCGGATGAATCATGCAATTCTCCCTATCTCAAAGTTACTACACATCTCTCAAATGACTAAATTGAACAAAAGTCAACTTGCATACACAATGATTAATCTACTCTAGCACAACTATCTACTCCGTAGGACAACATAACATAATTTACACAAAACCACTTTATACATATAAGAATCAATCAACAATCAGAACTTAAATTCAAACTTCAAACCCACATAAAATCTTCACATATGCATTTCACACATACTAACTTATTAAACCTAACCCACAATTATACTCAAATCAGACAACAGGCAAGTCAACTTCCCTTACTTGAATCAAAGTGAGAATTTTCTCTAAGAGTTTCAACAGCCTAAGATCCTCAGGAAAGTTTTGATCGGATAGTCTTTTTCTTTTCTCTGTCACGAATCCAATGGTGGACTTTGCTCGCAAACTAAGGAAATACTGGTGCAAAAGCTTAGAGAGAAGTCAGAAGAAAGGAAAAGACAAACGTTTAAAGAGATGGTGACTCAAGTGAAAATTATACTTAACTACTAGTTTTCTTTATAAATACTTGTGTTAAATTTAATAATATAGTAATCATGTGTTTATTTTACTTTTACCACTTATATTTAGATGAAAATGTTTTAAGCTGTTACATTTAATATTAAAAGTATATAATTATATTTATTTTATTCTAATTTTAAATTTTAAAATATTTAATTAACATTTAAAAGAATAAAAAAGTCAAACATATACAAGTATAAGTATATCCGCTACTACAAGAGTGAAAAAAAAATGTATGAAAACAAAGACGAGCATAAATTTTTAATTAAAAAATGTAGATGAAGATAGTGAACTACCAGCGTCAGCCTATCCTTGATGTCATCCACATCATGAAATATTACAATATATTATATCCAAATGTGAAGAAATTTTAAATTTGGACGAATATATTTAAAGGGAAATGACAGTAATAATTTTTTACTAAAATATAGGGATTAAAATTGTAACAAAATATAAAATAAACTAGTAGATTATTAAAATAAATTGTATATTCTGCATAACATTCGTTTAAATTAAAATATGTTCATAAGCAGCATTAACTATAACTCTTCAAAATTACTGCAATTTAACATTATAATTAAAATCAATAGTTTCTAGTTAATATTGTACATTTGAATAATGTTTTTTGTAACTTCATATATGTTTATAAGTAGCATGTAACAATAACCCTTCAAAATTAGTCCAATTTAACAACTTACTCTAAACTAAAAACTTTTGGACCAATTTAACTTGACTGGACAAGTCAAACAAATTATCCTGAACCGGTAATTTTTGTGTCTCAAATGTTTGCAGACTTATTTGACTCAATATTTAAAAAGAAAATGCAGTCCTCTATTACTATTTATAAGAAAAAAAAAATAGTTCAGCCAACAATTATTTAAAAATAAATAAAAACAGATGTAGTGATTTTTAAGAGATTTATACCAATTCACTTTTATTGTTTGAGTGGAATTGAATGACACAGTGTACTTTAAAGTATATTTTAATTTCAGTTAAGAAATTAAGTTAAATTAAGCTTGAGCTAAAATTATTCTAACTTGAAAATTAGTAAGTATTTAAAATTATTTTACTTTAAGTAGATCTAAAAAAATCAACTAAATTAACATTAAATAGTAAATGAAATTAATTTGAAAATACCAATGAAAATTCAAATACACCCTTTATAACTAAAATTTATTAATTTTAAAATTAATTAGTTTGGAAAAGATTATCCTTAAGAATAAAGAAAAAATAATAGAGTGAATAAGAGAAGCTGGGATGGCTATGTGGCAGGAAGCATTATTGGTGGAGTGGGAAGGAGATTTGTTTGTATGGAATAAATGCAAAGGAAAAGGAAAAGTAATTGTTTTTGTCATTTGTGTGGAAAACCGTGTAAGACCAGAGTTCATCAGTTCGACTATGTCAAATCAGAAAAAGGGTAAACAGTGTATATCCATTAAGAAGGATCAGGATAAAATGTTTTCCCCTGTCAAAATCTTAAATCTCTTTACTCAATTTCATGTACTTTTCCTAAAAGGTTAAACATCATTCAAATTCTTAATTTAATGCTTCATTAATGGAATAAAAGCACCTACGAATTAAAAAAATAAAATAAAATAAAAATGAGATACTTTCCTATCTTTTTTAGATAAAAGAAAGTAAAAAAAAAAAAATATATATATATATATATATATATATATATATATATATATATATAGATATAAATACTTTTAATAGAAATGGATGTTAGGTTTGTTTGTATTTATTTCAAAAGGAATACTTATTTTAATAATTTAAACAAGTTTTAATTTTTACGTATGCATTTAATCTTTTAGTTTAGGAATAAATATTTTTTTTTAAATTTATCTGTTTTAAAATAATTGATTGATTATTTTAAAAAATGCTTTTTAAATTTAACCGAGCAGCGCAAAAATGTATAAAAAATAGTTTTTTTTTAATTCAAATTTAACAAAAGCATTTTCTCTTTTAATCTATTCCCAAAACAGATAAAATAACTAGAATTTAGGTCCTGCATAAGATTCAATATATTGATGTAAAAAGGGTATATATATATATATATATAATCTTAGTTATAGTTTATTGGCTATTCCTTTAAAAAATATATTAACATATACTAGTAAAACATTCGTTTCAAGTACATTCCAAAATTAATCGAATTTATGATATATAAAAGTTATTGATTCACATATAAACTTATAAATGCATATTAAAGTACACTTATTTATTTTATTTCAAAAGATCGAATTTAGTATTACTTATACTAATGTCTTGTTGGTATACTAGTAAACCTATAAATATTTGTTAACATGTACATTCATTTACTTTTTTTATAATATACATTAATAAGTTATATTAAATATAGTTAAAGATTAATTATAATATAACTTTGTTATTGTAAAATGATAACATTTTAATACTAAAATTTAAAGCAAAATAAAGTTTATAAATAGAAGTCAAATGTTCTTTATATTTTTCTTTTTATCATAACACAAGTTTCTAACCATTGTTTCCTAGTTAAAGTAGGGTCTTATGAATTTGGTGAAGTGTGAATTAAGTTGGATCCAATTTATTCAATTTTTAAATTCTTTTAATTTTTTATTCTTTCTTTTCGCATGAGTTGGTTAGGGGAAGTGTTATCAGTGTATAATTAAATTTTAAAATGTTTATATGAGTTGTTTTGATTACTAAGGTGATTTTCAAAATATTGTTATTGAACCATTTAAATTTAGATTAAGAAAGTTAATAATCATTTAATAAGATGTGATGAATGTTTAAATGTATAAATTGTAGTCAAACTTGATATTATTTATACTATAAGATAAGAATTGTGGATCGATAATTTTATGTGTGTTGTTGTACTCATAATTTCAATATTGTGATTCAAAATATAATCAATTATATTAATTTAAAATACTTTAAAATACATTTTGGTTATATAAAGAACATAATAACTTAATTATAATTAATGATAATAAATTATTTCAGTTAATAACTCAAAACTCTTTAAAAATAAAATCCTTTTAATTTCTCTAAGTAATACACTTTCAACATTTTTCTAAAGAGAAGTGTGTAACTTTCTAAAAAGAGTTTTCTCAAAGAATTATTTTTTTACACTTTGTTGGAAAAGTTTTGTTTAAGATTAACCAGGGGATTGAACATGCTCTAGGTGTCTTCTTGTAATTCACGAACCTAGTGATACTTCAAAGATGATATCTTTATTTTCTTATAATATTTATTTAATACCTTACAATGGAGTGTGGTATGACTGTAGTCAATTGAATATTTTCATTACTATATAGTTCTTCTTGAAATGTGCTTCAAAAAATGTGGTGTAATTATTGTTTTAATTATATAGGTCATCTTGTAATTAAATAATTCAATGAAAAATTCAGGGCTCTTTGGAAATGCATATTTGTGTTAACAAAAGAGCATAAAAATCTGTTTTTTTTTTCATTCATCTTGATTGTATTATTTTAAATTTTCTTGTTTTATTTATTGCATTGTTTTACCCTCTTTCACAATAACTTTAATAATTAGAGTTAATTTTCTTCAACCAATTCACCCTCCCCTTTTTCACTATTATAATTTTAACTATATTTTATTTTACATACGAAAAGTTATGAGCAAGTTAAAATTAATATTTTATTCTAAAATTGTAATTGATATTTTTATTTTAAAATTGTAAGATTGTATATATTATATGCTATTCAAATTTTAAACAAAATCGTAAGAATAATCAAATTAAATTGTAAAAATGTATGATTGTAAATTTTTTGCATGCACTCATTATTCACCTGAATATATTCGAACCTAATGCAATTGCTATATGTGTTAATAGCCTTAACATCACTCCATTAAAATCAATATAATTAAACTTTTAAACAAATTCCAAACTTAATTAACAATTAACAGTTTTTTATGCACTTTTTACCTTCTTTATTGAATATGAGTTTTAATTTCAATTAAAATAAACTATCACTCAATTAAAATTAATATAATTAAGATTCAAAACAAATTTTAAACTCAATTAAAAATTAAGAGTATTATTTCATATTTCTAGTTAAATTGAACAAAGTCACTTTTAAGGTGTATTTTTTTTAATTTAATTTATAATATATTTTAAATACTTATTTTATTTCTTTTCTTATTTTTTAAATAAAATAATGTTATATATATTAAAAAATAAAATTTATGATTCATGTTATAATTAATTTATGATCTTGTGAACTTCTCACAATCTTATCTAAAATATTAATTTTAACTACTTCAATTATGAGTATATAATATATTTAAATAATATTATAAGCTTAAAGTCATAATAAGTACAAAACACTTTAAAAATATTGAAATATCAAATATCTAAATTTTTTGATACATAAACTAAAATTTAAAGTAGTCAAAACTTAAAAAAGTTTATACACTATATTGTTACAAAAATATGTGCATGAAATGCCTTAACATAAAAAAACTCACAATTTAACTAATGAATCAGACTTTAATTTCAAAAGATATTCAATGTAGCGACTTCATTGAAATACACCAAAGAGTTCTTATATTTTAATAAAAATAAATCATATAATTAATTATGTGTTTTTTAATATTATAAATTTTTTTATTAGCTTTTAATAATGTGAGAATATGATATAGTATATAATATAACGTGTCATTATATGAAATAAGTAGCTTTTACTTTTATTTGTGCCTTAACCACTATTATATTATGAATATAAAAGATATGACGTTGCAAGAAAATAAAATAAAAAAAATTATTTTATTCTTCTAGCACAATATATATATATATATATAACTAATATAAAATAGCGAAGAATTATAAAAGTTTAAAACAAAAAAAAACATGTAATTATTTAAAAAGATAGAAAAAATTATGAACAACAGACTTTTGACATAAAAAAATTTGTAGGGAGATCAATATATAGTTGATTATATCTAAATAAATATATAATAGATTATGTTGCTAATCTTGTTATTAATTTTTATATATATTATCAGTATAATAAAATAAATAATTAAATTAATAGTATTTAAAAAAGTAAGAATTAATAATAAATAAATTTATTTATTTTTTAATTTCTTTTCTTTTCTTCTAATAAAAAATTTACCATTTATTATTTTTTTCTCAACCGACTCAACACAAAGTAGTATTGGGTGTTACAATTTGTCTATTCTAACTTGTTTTAAATAGAACTTTTATTCGGTGATGAGCGAACTTAAAATAAGAATACCATGTCATTTGACAATTTTATTTTTAAATAATTTATTCCATCGTATTTTCAATAACTTACTAAGAGGGTATTGCTTTACATTTTATACAATACTTTTTTTGCGTTTCCGTTTATTTTTCGTGCAGAATTTTTAGAAGCCAAATCCATAAGTGGCCATTTTTCAGAAAAAAAAAATATTATTATATTTTCATGTAATAAAATGTTTTATACACATCTACTACTAAAAAAAATGTTGTTGAAATGCTTTTTAAAGTTAATAAATATATCATATAAGATAATTTGTCAATTAAAAGAACAACGAATTTTAAATCTCTTTGCTGACACACACTCTTGACTTCTTCTTTTTTATACAATTGAAACATATAATGAGATTGATCTAGGAGATAAGTACATGACTATAAGCTTTCTTTTGCACAACTTATATTTAAATGAAAGTAAGTGCAATATCTATATCATATTCTGCTCTAACATATTAATTTTACAATTTATATATATTGATGAAAAATTAAATAAAAGGAAAAATGATCACCTAGTGAGGAAATTACATGTTTCCCATGAGGTGTGCTGTTTCTTTGAGCTCCCAGTGTTGGAGGTTTGGCCAACAAAGCCGTCATTGGTATCTTTTGCTTCTGCCTCTTTGCTTACATAATAATTTTAATTATATACTATATTAAATTAAATACACATAATTTACTAATTGACTATAGTATTAAAAAGTAGTTGCCCACTATGCACTCATGATGAGTTAGTAATATATGTTGTAATAGCTTCTTTTATTGACGATATCGCGATTATGTAGTAGTTTATTTAGGCGAAGATTACACAATTTGTTAAAATAATTAATACGTCTTAATTAACTAACATTGCCTTGTCTCATTAGCTTCAATAATTAGTAGGACCATCGCAAATTAAATAATTTATGGGTCCCACAACAAGTTTATTGGATATATATTATCCATTTATCGTTAGAATCTAATCGTATATTCAATAATTTAATAAAATATGTTTAGAAGTAACAATAATTGTAACATTATAGTGAATAGATATATTTCCATATCTTTTATATGTCTTATATTAGGGTTACAGTTTCTTTTCTTTTGAATTTGAGATCGAAGGATTGTGTAGTATTGTAGTAATTATATTCATTTATGTGTATTTTAATAAAATTTTTAGTGATCTATGCGTACTTTCGCGGAAATTATACCAATATGTGTATCTTCATTGATTTTTATACTTTTAGAAAAAATTCAACAAGAACAACAAAATATCAAACATGCTAAAAAAGGTTTAGAGAGGTTCTTCGAAAATAAACGATACATAAAGGTAAATCAAAGTGTTAATAAACTAAAATACCTATAAATAATAGATAAATGGATGGAAAAAACACTTTAAACAATTTAGTTTGAATCCTAAGAATCATCTTACGAACTTTAACTAAAATTATAACAATCATATGTATATTGAGATACTAGATAAATTCTACTTCAATTTGGTTAGAGAGTATAATATTTAATAATGCATTTGTATATATTACTCACAAAGCAAGTGGTTAATTGGAAAATTATTTCAGGAATAGTATTGTATGCACAAGGGAAAAAGAAGAAGACAAAGCTCTTCTAAAGTAAGTAGAAAGAAACATAGTTACTATTGATTTAGTTAAAAAGACTTAGTGATGTTATTTATAAAATTTAAAGATGATAATAGTTTATTAAAAAGTGATGGTCAATGAAATTTGTACACTTATGTGGATATAGAAATAGCGAAAAAAACAAAAATGGAAGCACGACCTAACGGAGATACCAAAAGTCCTAAAGTATAATGTAACTAAGAACAAAAAAGAACTCTTTGTAACCTCTAAAAGTCAGTAAGATTTGGATGCAAAATAAGACATTGTTTTCTGAAGCGATTGTTTCCACTCTATGTAGATGACTTCTATGGACAATGACATGAGGTTTGGTTTTTCTTTTATTTTTTTTTCTTTAATGAATACTCCTTTTTTATCTTCTTAAATGTGATGTGATATGAGTATATATAATATGAGAGCATTGAAACAAAAAAGAATGAGCAATTTATGTGTTATGTTAAATTTGTTTAGACATAGTTTTTTTATAAAAAAATTTAAGAAAAAAAGGAGTAAAATATAACTTTTCCGTTGTTTAAAACTAACTTATGCATAGAAATGATTTTGCATACTTTTTTCTAAAATTTTATCATTAACGTGTAAGTAAATTAATTTTAGTTTATGTAAAAGTTAGTTTCATTCTTTTTCTTTTGTAAGCTTTTAAGGAGAATTTTTTCATTATTAACTTTTGTGCTTGTGTAATGACTTATTGTAATTTTAGCTCTCTAACTTAATTATTTGTTGGAGAATCTGAGAGAAAAAACCAGGGAGATTTCAAACAATGAGACATGAACTAACGTATAAGGAAATGACACCACCTTCAACCAAAAACCTTAGGTATTAGGTTTGCGGGTCTTTTTTTTATATGTTTATATGTTGTTCAACTTTCTCATATTCCTATCCAATGTGAGATTTATACTCATACTTAAATACCTTATTTAATTTCAAGTAACCAAAATATTAATAGGTGTTAATTACAGAAAAAAACTCTAAATTAAATGATATGGTTTGGATGAGCTTTTTTTAGATAATAGTTTATATTTATAAAGAATCTAAAATACATTTTAAAGTGAAATATAATCTTTAGATCGGAAATTAAAAAAAGTAAAAAGATATAAAAATATGAAAAAAAGTTTTAATTATTTACAATTTCATAAATCAGTAGAATTTTGAATTATTTACACTCTTATTTTTCACGTCTACATTTATTATTCTACTCTAACATTATACACTTAAAGCTAACTAATATTTGATATTATAATTATAATTTTTAAATATATTTATATTTTTTATGTGATTTATTTTTTAAACCGCACAAAGTAAACTAAGAATTTTAAAAAATAAGAAATTTGAATTGATTTATTCACTATAAAATATTTATAAACATAGAACATTCAATTTCTTAACATTTCAAAGTTTTATTACAATTTTCATCTAAATATAAAATTTATGACAAAAATGAATAACGTAATAAATATATTTAGTTTTAGTCTTTACTCTGTCTTTGTTAGCCTTTAGGTTATTGTACCCTCAAGAGTAAAGAATAAAACTAACAAGAGTGTTTAAATAACCTTGTTCGAATATTTTAAATATAGCTTAACAATTACAACTTGGTGTTAATTCTAACTAAATAAAACCTTTGGTATGAAATTATATATCTTGATTTATGGAATCATGAAAGGAAAATAGTATTAATATCATGAAAAGCTCACAACATAGGAGGTTAAAAAATGATGATTATATAATGACTATAAACAATTAAGAGAACCTGAGAAAAAAGAAAAACAAATAATACTTCCTAACTAAGGTTACAATTTTTTTCTAAAACTTTTAGAGCAGCTATGGAAGCAAAATACGAAGTTATATGTGAATCAATCATGGCTCCTAAATTAATCAAGAGTCACCTTAAACAAGTACCACATATACCTAACCATAAGTGTATAATGAACCCTAATAGAAGTCTAAAAGCCACTAATCTAAAATAAAATTAAACTTGTCTTAAAGTTATTTTTTCATTTTATTATTATTATTACAGATACATGTAAATGTAGCTTTATCTTCCTTCTTTTGGTTTTTAGTGTAACATATGTTTATTTCTTTTGTGATACTGACTGAAAGAAAAAGATACATTTATGGATAAATATAACTATTTCAGCTTAAACATAGTAGCATGCATTAACTTTGGTTTGTATATAGATAATATATATATATATATATTTATTTATAGCATAATATAAGGCCTGAAGCTGAATCCGTGATCTCCAAAATTTTGTCAGGAAACTATAGATGGAAAGCTTCCAACGTAACATAAATCTTGCTTGATTATACTTCATCAACATTAAAATATGGAAAAAAAAATATAAAAGATGGGTTTTCTATAAAATAATTCAAATCATTTTTTTACAAGTTAAATCATTTTAGTTTATCTAAAAAATAATATTTCAACATGAATAATAACATTACAACTTTTCACAACAAGGAGCTAATATTTAAATTCTTATATAAAATTATTAGAAATAAACCTTTAATTTATGAACCTGCAGTAAATATCTTAAATGATTAGAAAAAATAATTTATAATAATCATCCATGTATGAACTGAATATTAAACCAACTTGCTATATTCTAGCACTCTCTCCCAATATTTTGATGTTAAAGGAATATTTTTGTGATGCTATCAACCACTACTCATCAAGTAGCAGTAATTAATTAACAGAAGATAATTAAGTGAAATCCTTTAGATTAAGCATTAACTATAGTCTTCGATTCAATTAAAGGTAAGTTCGCCTAATTACGTTTAAGACTTGCCACAAAAGAAAAAGAAAAAAAAGAAGAACACGTCCTCATATACGTATGCAAAATATTAAGATAATACATATTCGGACAATAGAAAAGTGAGACGAACCAATAATAAATAGATTTTCTTTTTGTCACAGTTTGGCATCACCAATGACCCACTCGAACCAACGAGAACGAGTTTTGTGGCACAAGTATAGAAAGCATATTAATACGTATGTTTTAATTTGAAAAAAAAAATATAACAAATCTACAGAATCAACAAAAGAAAGTTTAAAAGTTAAACTCGAATGTGGAATAAATTTTAGTTACCATTCAATTAGAATAAACTTATTCTTCAATAAAATGAATAAACTTTTATAACTAATTATATAAGAAGTAAAATAATGAAAAAGATTTGCTAACCAAAAAATCTTAATTAAATTTTGCAAACATAAGAAGATTTTTTTCCCGATAAACCTAGTTTTCACAAATGAATATGTGCCAACATAGGATAGACATGTTTTTGTTGATGTCGAAAATTTAGTTTCTAGTTGGAATTTAGTCTACGAAGAACCTGATTTTTTTTTTAATTTTTTATCTCCCTTTTTATTAATTATTGAAAAAAGTAAATTAAAAAATCTCATGAGAATTTAGCTCTCCTAAAACCAAAATTTGACTGACATCAATAATATTATTTCATGTTACAAATTTAGTCTACGAAGAATCCGACTTTTTTTTCCTAAATTCTTTATCTTCCTTTTAATTAATTGTTGAAAAAATAAATTGAAAAATCTAATGAGAATTTAACTCTCGTGGAACCAAAATTTGACTGATTTTTTTATATCAATAATATTATTTCATGTTAGAAATTTTGGTTTTCTCAAGAACTAAATTCTTATTCTAATAAGTAATATTGGAACGGTTCATTTATAGAAATTTTGTTTAAAATGGGTTTATTTGTGAAAAAACTTAAGAATCATTGTTGTATTATTGAGCTTGAGCTTTCCACGAAAGTGAATATTTTGGTGGTTTGTTTATTAAAATTGAAGTGATTCCTTTGAAAGAATAGTAGGTGGGTGAGGTTCTTATCCACTTGCACACGTGGAAACGCGGCAAATGCACGTTGAATGGACAAAAAGTTTATTGAATAAGATGTATTGGAAACAAGACAAAATGGAATGATTTTACTATTCATATAATATCCATCCATCAAATTCAATATCACAACCTCTGAAATTAAAGATACCATTCCTAACAACCAAAATAATAAGGTCTTGTGATGTGCCAAATAAACACAAGATATATATTATGTTTTTTTTAATGAAATCTTTGTTTATCTTATTAAGATAAAGTTAAATAAATTGTTAGTAGTTTTAAAATTGATCTAGGTTAAAATTAGTATCTCAATGAATAGTAGAGGGGATGTGCGACTCTTGGGGTGACATGAATGTTCGAAATTCCCTCATTAATAAACACTAAACCACATTTCTTCAAATAATTAATTATAAAGTCGAACATTAAAAACATAATTTTTAATTATTAACTATAATTGCACAAATACACAAATTTTATACTTGAAAAAAGAGAGAAATAAAACATGTAAAAGGTCAACCTCTTCAATTTTGATTTCATTAAATTTATTCATCTTGGCAAGAAGAGAATTAGTCGTCCAACTGTGTATTTAAAATAAATGACTACTTTATTACGAGATTAGGATTTATACTCAACTTAAAGATACTTATTTATGTTATGATTGTTATTAAATTAGACTTGAATCCAATATTGAATCTAATAGTTTAATATTCTCACAATCTTATTGATTAAGTATTGAAAATAGAATCAATAAGTTAAAAATAAAATACCAATTCAATAACTAAATATTTTATTTATTTAGTTTCATTATAAGTCTATAAAAAATATTAATACAATATTGATATCCAAATTTGTAACATCCCACAAAATTAAAGCTTCTACTATGACAGCTAAAGTATTATTATCATGTGTATCTCACAGTATTCCATAGTTAACATATATCAAAATTACATAATAAAGCTAAACTGAAATTTCAAAACATATTTACAATATCATATATAAGTTTTTTCAAAATAATGCACTATTCCTA
>Ga0209700_103538_pt1 | contig 29720 bp, 20 predicted proteins | sample SiratroredBW_FD_187528 | JGI IMG/M metagenome (GOLD analysis project Ga0209700, IMG submission 187528) | Root nodule microbial communities of legume samples collected from California, USA - Siratro red BW (SPAdes) (version 2) | ecosystem: Host-associated > Plants > Roots > Nodule | place: USA...
TAATTGTGGAGAGTGTGGGTGCGGAACTTAATTAATGGGGGTGCAGGAAGTAACGCCACTAATAAGAAACTCAACTTGGGCTAAGGGCATTTTGGTAATTGTGGAGAGTGTGGGTGCAGAACTTAATTAATGGGGGTGCAGGAAGTAGATCCCACCAATAAGAAACTCAATCTTAGGTTAAGGGCACTTTGGTAATTGTGGAGAGTGTGGGTGCGGAACTTAATTAATGGGGGTGCAGGAAGTAACGCTACTAATATGAAACTCAACTTGGCTAAGGGCATTTTGGTAATTGTGGAGTGCTGGAGTGTAAATCTTAATTAATAGAGGTGCAGGAAGAACGACCCAACTCCTAAACCCTAAGCCACTACCACCCTAACCCTAAGCCACCATCACCTTTCTTCACCCATAATGAACCAAGAGCGGCAACAACGATGAGGAAGGAGCGGCGGTGGCGGCGGCGGCGCGGGGCGGCGGAGACGGCGGCGGCCGCCGTCGACGACGGCGATGGCGCTGACGGGGTGTTTTTTTGCACCGTTTTTGTAGCGTTTCATGGTTGTTTCGATAGGTGCTATTTTTGGGGAAAAATGGTGTTGTTTTGAGTATTGTTTGGCTGTTGTTTTTAGTGCATCTTGTTGAGATAAAAGGGACTACATGGTGGCTATTTTTGGAGGTAAATGGAGGCTGTTGGTGGCACGGAAAAATGGCGGTGTCGGCGGAAGTCGTTTTGGGACTGTTTTGGAATGGTTTTGGGAGCACAAAATACATAGACTAATGTATGGAAGATGGAATATGATGAATTTTTATTATTTAAGAAATAAGAAAAAATAAAATAAAATGCCATAAAGAGCTAAAGGACCTTCCTTTTTTTTATTTTTTATCTTTATATGAAAATGAAATGATGGAGAAATAATGAAAAAAAAAACATTACAAAAAGATAAGAACACATGATTTACAAGTTTCAAACTTCAAGATCCATATGAAAATCTAAAGCTTACAAATCATACCTGTGAGCGTTCTTAAAAAATGATTGTCTCCTTTTCAAAAGTTCCTTGCTTCTCAGTTTGTGGATAGTAAGACAGGAGAATCAATCTTCTCTACTTTCTCTCCCTATTTTTTTCTTCGTTCCTCCCCACGTGTATTCTTTTTTTGACTCAAAAAAATGATTCCCTTTTTTTATTTGCATTATTATTATTTTTATTTTTATTTTTTTTAAATCAATGTGGTTCAGAGAAGTTACCACTCTTTGACCCATTCTCCTTATTTATTATTTTTTTAAATTAATCTTCAAAATGAATCTACCTAGGAATTAGACTTCAGCCATTTTCTAACGGTAACAATTTATTATTTATTGTTAATTTTGTTTTTATGGAGTAGAGAACGTGAGTTGTTTTGAACAGTTTCACAATTCTTTTTTTTTTATTTTTTAAAAAAATATTACGTAGAGTTAGGAGAGTGAGAAGTTAGAGAGTTGACTCTTTCTTTATTGTTTTATTTATTATTATTTTTATTTATTTATTTATTTATTTTTTAAAACTTGCAAATCAAGTTTGGAAGCAATTATTTCTATTGTTATATTTGTTTTTATTATTATTAATTATTTATTTTATTTTATTTTATTTTTTAAAATCACCACCTTTTCTTTTTTAGTCTTTTTTTTTGTTTTGTAATGGAAAAATTCGAATTTTATTTATTTATTTTTTATTATTATTTCAAGAAAACTTAAACTAATAAATATATATTTTTGTATTATTATTATTCATTTTTTCTTTATTCCTTTTTATCATTATACTTTAATTTAAAAGATTACCCGGACAAAATCGGGTGTTGACATTTATATTGATAGGAAACCCGGGTTATACTTGCCACTGATGGGGATCCACCTGGTCAAGCTTTGGCCGAGGAGCTTGCACGCCGCATTGGGAAAGAAAAGTTAGAATTTTTTGGTCCTGGTTCTATTACATATATAAATTATCATAATCATTGTTCTATTTGACAAAATATGAAGAAGTTATGATTTCAATTAAAGGATGATGACAATATTTTGACAGTAGTTTCATTTTAGTTTATATGTTTCGTGTATTTGTTGTATTTGGGAAGTGCTAGACTGTATAGATAAACTATTTTTGTGTTGCTTTTGCATATTTTGTTCAAAAGAAATGCTTTTTAAGAGAAATGGTGTCTTTGTAAATCTTTTATGTGATGTTAATATTGCTGCTGTTTCAAAATCTTCATAATTAGACAAGACCAAATGGCTTTATTCACTTTCTATGTATTTAATTTATTCATATTATTTTCCATTTTGAAAAAAACTAATGGAAGAATTATTTTCCTCTTTTCATGCTTGTTTCACATTTTCTTTAACCTTTCTCTCTTCAATGGTTGCAGATGCGGCGAGTCAGATGTCCTAAAAAAGGGAGATTAGACAATTGCAAAGATGCAAATGAGGTCAGATATCAATTTTCATGTTCAAGTCCCCCTTCACCTGCACCATTCAAAAGTAATTTTCATGTTGATATATGCAAATGATACAAATTTGTATTGCACTAATTACTTTTAATTTCTTTTTTTAGACTCTATGTACATTTTTTTTGCTATAGTATTAACATGTACATCCTGCTTCAGTATTTAATTTTCTTTGCTACTAGTATTTCAAGCATCAGATGTTGCAAGTGGTGCTCCATCCCCAAATCACATTGTAGGATCAAATGGAGGCAACAAGATATATATATATATATATATTGTATTTCGTAAGGAAAGTGAGTTTGAATAATTTAGTAAGTTGTAATAGTGTCTTGGAATCTAATATTTTGTGAACTCTGTTAGAACATAACATAGATCTTTTGTTATTACAAAAGTATTGTTATTTTAGTTTTCTTCTATTGGATATGTATGTAACATATATGATTATGAAATCTGATAAATTATTAAATACTACTGGATATATAATTATAAAATACTGCATACTTTTTTTATTTAATATTAAAATTACGACATTTAGAACTAACGTATTATCATTCACTATTAATTATAATATGGCCATAATAAGCGTCGTATTAAAACGTTTATAATGGCGTTTAGAGGTATCATTTATTGTTGTTGGCAATAAAAATAATTACGACATTTCAATTAACATTAATTACATCGAAAAAAATGTCACTTTATACAAGGCATAATATGGCGCATGTTGCAGCGTTTCAAGCAAAAACGCCATTTTATATTTTGTGACGGCCAGATCTATGGTGTTTCTCGGAAACGTCACACATGTATAAAGCGGCGTTTATAATTGACGCTTTATACAAAAAAAAAATGTCACCATATACACGATTTTTTGTAGTGTTTCACTTATCTGATTACAATTTCAGCAAGTTTAATCGACTTGGCTACAATTTTTCAATTACAACTAAAGTCAAATCTTCGGTTACAACTCAATACCAAACAAGTTCAAAACACTTGGTTACAACTAGGTTAAAGTACATCATCATTACTTCAAAAATCCCTCATTAATGGTCTTGGGGATTTAAATCTTACCCTGAAAGTAATAATAGTAAGCTCGCCCACGTGAGCTCAAAGAATGGTCACAGACAGTCGACTTATAACAAGTCGTCAAACCACGACTTCAAATACAAATCTTGGCCTAAACAGGTCTCCTAAGAAGTCTTTGAACTACCAAGTTCAACTTTAAGCTCATTCATCCTCTACATCAGATTTTGAGCTCGATGGGCTTATGTACTACCCAGTACTTAAAACATATGGAGAAAATAATACCCAACCAAAAAATATGGGTATAATATCTAATATAATATTACCTGATTATGGGTTAAAACAAGCTCCAAAAGCTTGGTATGGTAAGATTGTTGAATTTCTTAATCACAGTGGTTATTTGGTAACAAGTGCGGATGCTAGCTTGTTCGTCAAAGCTAAAGGATAGAAGTTAGTTATTCTGCTAGTATATGTGGATGGTTTAATTGTCATGGAGATTGTGAAGAAGAAATTTTTCGAACCAAGGATAATATTTTAATTCGATTTCAGACGAAAGAACTTGGACAACTCAAGCATTTATTGGTTTAGAGGTTAATCATGTTAGGTATCCAAGTGTAAGTCTAAGTCCCACATTGAGTGGAAATGAGAAAGTTGAGCAACATATAAGAAAAAGGACCCACAAACCTAATGTCTTAAGGTTTTGGGTTGAAGGTGGTGTCATTCCCTGCATGGGTCTGGCTCTTGTTTCATTCTTGTTTGATTTTCCCAACATCCCCCCATTTGATTTTCCAGCAAATGGTATCAGAGTCGATGGTTTGTGATGGTGACCGACTTAGATGAGTATAATTTGATTCCTGTATCGAAAGTTTTTCTGATAGAGGTTTTAAGGGGGAGTGTATCAATGTGAAAGAGAGACTCTCACTTGAGAGGAGACATTGTTAGGTATTCAAGTGTGAGTCTAAGTCTCACATTGAGTGGAAATGAGAAAGCTGAGCAACATATAAGAAAGAAGACCCATAGACCTAATGCCTTAAGGTTTTCAGTTGAAGGTGGTGTCATTCCCTTGGGTGGGTCTGACCCTTGTCTCATTCTTGTTTCATCTCCCCGGTATTTTTGCCCTCGATTTTCCAACAAGTGGTATTAGAGCTGATGGTTTGTGACGGTGACCAACTTAGGCAAGTACAGTTTGATCCTTATATCGTAAGTCTTCCTGACAAAAGTTTTAAGCAACCGTGTCCTGTTAAGTGTGTGAATGATGGTACAAGTGAGCATTGTTTGTAAGTAGCTCGTGTTTAAAAAGTGCTTCTGCTTAAAGAGAGAGTGTACCAATATGGAAGAGAGACTCTCACTTGTTTAAATCCTACGTTGAGTGAAAGTGAGAAAGTTGAGCAAAATATGAGAAAGAAAACCCACAAACTCAATGTCTTAAAGTTTTGAGTTGAAGGTGGTGTCATTCCTTTGTGTGGGTCTGACCCTTGTCTCATTCTTGTTTCATCTCCCGGGTGTTTCCTTCCTCAATTTTCTGGCACCAACTTCTATCAAACTTTTTATTTGTCAATTGAATTTTTCGTTTCGACAATATTTAAAACTTGTCCTGAGCCGAGAGTCAAATAGTTAATTGAATTAAGAAACACAAATATATATAACTGAACTGAAGAGCATGGGTAGCAAAAAGGCATTGAATATGATTGAACTAGTTATTCTCTTTCGAAACAATTCACTCAGTAATACTCACCTAAGACAAAAGGCATAAAAATCAATATGTACTAATCAAATTTAAGCCAAACTTAAAGAAGTCTAAGGCATGAAATGAAACCAAATTTAAGCCACTTGGGATGAGAGAGTTGTTTAATGCATGCATTTTGTCTTAGACAATGTCACCGATTTCATGACCATGGCAACATTTGTATTTAACAGAAGCTACTTCCATTTCATGTCCACACTTATTTGGACATGGTAAGTGAGCCAGAATATCCGTGGGGTAATTAGCAAATTCCCTGTGTTCACATTTTTTAGGAACACTCTTAACCTTGCATTTCTCATAGTAGTCCTTGAAAGCTACATCAAAGCTCACTTCATGGTCCAATTTCTCTTTCCAAACTTCAAAGTCTGTGACAGTTCTAAGCATAGCCTCACCATGACCTAGAAGCTTCACTTGAGACCCTTTTGTAAGAATGGCCCATCCATTTGGATCTTGTTTGAGGAACAACAATTTCTGAATCTCTCTTGTTGTAGAGTCTTCCACTTCTTCACCACCCTTCTTTATTCGTTTCCTGCTTGCAAGCAAGTTGTCTATGGTGATCCAGAAGCGTGGAACGATCTTGGGGCTCTCTCTTCCCAATTGATAGGACTCCATTGTGGTTTCGACTAGGTTGAAAGTTCCGTTATTTTTCAATTTCTCCACAGCTGTGGTGAAATCTTCAATCCACTTGGTGTTGGAACCCCCATAAATGAAGATGTAACAGTCCTTATTGATCTGAGTTATTGACAAAAAAAACACAGATAACTTAATCTAGTGGTGATATCTAAAATTACAAACTGAATATGATGCCAAGAGAACATGGAGTAGCAAGCACAAGCCTTTGAGATTGCAGATGAAACAATCACTACAGTTTTCATTGATACATTATTGTTGTATTTAATTAGACAATTTAATTTAAATGTATTGAAAGTGTGCATCTTTTTACAATGTCATCCAATTACAATTTGTCTTTTTCATAATAGGTTTGTCGACCTGGATAATAAGAATAAAACTTAGATATTTTTTTTCTCTTTATTTTCAGTAATGATAGCTAAAGTTTCATCTTGATAATATACCTAACGAAGGTTTTCACCAAAGAATTACAGAGTGTATTTTAAATCTAGTTTAAGAACAACTCAAATACTGAAAGAAGTGTATTGAAATTTTGTCCAAAAAGTTTTGATTGATTTACACTAGCTTATTTGGAAGAATTGAACAATGAGAAAAGAGGCATGATGAATTATGCATGTAGAAATTTGTAGAGCTTACCAATTCCCTTATTGTTGGACTGAGGGTCTTCATCTCAGTCCAAAACCAGTTCCATTGGTGAGTAAGTCGGGTGAGATCAGAGGTTCTGAAAGGGAATCCCTCAATCCCCCAGGTGGAAATAATTTTTTTTGCATCAGGGTTTTCCACTTTACCCTGGGGGCTAATCAGCAATATAATGGGGTTGCCCTCGTACTTGAATACCTCTTTGATAAGATCAATACCTGTTTGGAAATTGAATTCCTTCACCACATACCACCCAACCTCACTAATATTTTCTACCTTTTTCCTTTGCTCTTCATCCCAAACACTCACAATGGGGATCCACAAAATACTGAAATCATCTTTCATGTAACCTTCTACCTCTTTTGGCTCTTCCTTCAATTTACCATCAATTGATATTAAAAGCTGACTCTCATATTCAATGTTGTCAACGCCCGAAATGAACAACAACACATGCTTGTTCTTAAACACTCCAATTCCAACCTGTATGTAAAGTCAAGGAGATAATAATGAAAAATGACATGGGGAAAAATTAAAGAATAATTTTAATGATAAGAAGCAAAATTGAAAAGTTCTATAATTGTATGGACAAAACATCGGATTAATACTTAAGTATAAGAAAATAGTAGCAGTGAAGATAGAAAATTTGAAGATATTTCTTTAATCGATACCTCTTTTGCAGTAAGAACATTGTACACTACTGGTCTTGGGTCCTGAGGATCAGTAGGAATAATAAGAGCTTCCAAATATTTTACAATGTCAGTTTCAGTGGAATTGTTGATAATATCCTTGCGCTTTGAGTAATCTTCTATTCGTCCTGCAATCACCACAAAGAACCTTTACCTCTATCCCTAATTGTTGATAGAATTTAAGGGAAACATGCTTCTAGTGTTCATATAAAATATTTCCAAAAGCACTAAACACGTAACTAACCTATCTGTGTGTTGCACTTCTCCTGATGTTCCCTGAAATTTTTGAGAATGTACTCCAGCTTATAGTCAAATTTGGATAAGTCATATCTGTAACCCCTGAATCCAAGCATTTGCAATTAGGAGTCATTATATGTAACAATCTATGTCACTGATTTCTCTTAGAAAGATGAAATTTTGGAGTTGCTAAAACAAGCTTACTTGTCTCCCAAGAAATCAATGTGGCTAGTACAAGTGACCAAGGTACTAATTGTCCAGTAGGCAAGAACAGGAATCTCATGCAAAGTGTCGATCAAAGCAGGCACATCCTTTATGTTATACTCTGCAGTAACGAGCTTCTTCCAATCAGTGATGCATTTAACTACCTCCATCACCTTCTTCACCAAATTGTTGAAGTTAGCTAGTTGCTGTAGGTTTTCCATTATGCTATGAAGTCCATTCAATTCTGCCAATGATTTTCCCAGTTTGTCACGTGGAATAGGGGCAAGATGCCAAAACTTGCCATACTCAAGGCCAAAAGCTGCAAGCGCTATCACTGCTTTTGCATCCCAGGAATACTCTCTCAGCTGTTCAAGGATCAACATTGTTGTTTGATGCGCATATTGCTCTCCACGACCAGTGCAAATCATCTGCAACCAATTGTTAAATTTCAGTCTTTTATCAACTTCAATCTCAACATCAAGCTGTTTCTGTTTTTTGTGTAAGCACCAGTGTCACATCTGCAAATATATTATTTGATTTGATGCTTCATTTTCAGTATTTCTATTTTCATGACTTTATTTATTATTTATTATAGAAATGTATGCTTTTTAATTCGGAGAAATCATTACTTGTTTTGAAAACCAGAGTTTACTCATGGTTAAATAACTTGTTATGAAACATGGATACAGACACCACACGGACACTTAGACACTTAGACACGTGTAATCTCTAAAATATAAGACACGGAGACATAGATCTATACATATATGATTTAAATATTTTTTATTATATATAGCATTTTTTTCTTATCTGTATAATAAGTTTATAGAAAATTATTGTATTAGTACTTTTTAAAATTGTGTTTAAACTGTGTTAGGATTATCATATACTTAAAAATGTCTTATGAATTGGACACTTCACCGATACGTGTCGTACGAGTGTCATACGCGTGTCAGTATCATCCGATACACGGGGACACTTCACTTAAAAAGGAGTGTCCGAGCTTTTTAACTTGTTACTATTTTGAAAGAATGTCTTTACCTGACAAGAAATTCGCTTCAAGGTAGGGAGTCGAGGGAAAGAGCTTAATGAATCCTTTTCTTCTCTGACTTGTTCAATTTCTTGGCCATGCTCCTGACATGAAATTGTGAACACTTAGAAAAGCTTACAATAAATGAGAATATATATGTTTTTGTTTGATGTGCACAACACTGTAAATACAAGAGTGTGAAGTGCTGCTTCAAGTTACCTTGATCAAATCAGCAATTTCAATTGAGTGGTTGATAACGTTTGAAGCAATACTATAAAGAGATCCAACGTCGTACTTCTCAACACAATGGAAATGAGTCATGTATATTTTCTCCAACATCTGATCGTCATTCACATCAAATGGGTTAAGCAAGAGCTTCTCCTGATGAAGAGTGTTAGTGGAAACTTGCTTAGATGTCATGTTGTTGTTCGGCCAACTAATTTTCCAAAGTATTTACACAAATATTTGAAAGCCAACAATGTGTATTTATAGAGTGAAGAAAAGCACTATAGTATAAAATGCAAAGCCAAAATAATGATGAACTAACTTCAGTATAGATCAAGAAAGGGAGTGAATTATATAATACAAAATTCATCTGGCTTTTGTGGCACATAAGTTTCCTCTCATACAAAATTCATAGCATACCCTTAATGGTTCATGATATGATAATAGACAGCTCTTTGAAAATAAAGGGTGTAACTGACAATTCATTATAATTCCCTCAACTAGAGTTACTCACTCACTTACCTACTTCGATTCAAACCTTGAAGGAAAGAATATGTGTCACAAACAGTACTATAAAGAGTGATATGTTTTCAAAAAGATAAAGGTAAAATTGCGAATAAAGAAAATAATATACTCGGAGTGTTTCTGCTATCATGAGTGCTTCCCTTTTATATATTTTACTGTCTAAAAGATTAAATAACATTCAAGTTTAAGGTTGATTGAATAAATTGTGCATTTTTAAGGGCTTAGAAAAACACTAGTACCATCACAAAGGGAGAATTTGCTTCCATTTAGGAGTCCCTGTTATATGCTTTGAAACACCCTTTATTTTAGTTCAAGATTGGTTGTTGGAGACATTATTTTGAAGTGACTAATTAATATAAACTACTAGAATTTTATATTTTGCCGGGCTGTAAATTTTGTATAAAAATTTGTAAGAAATCAGTTTTCTAATTTGTCAGTGAATAAAGAGTTATTTTACAATTTAAGAATTTTTCTGCCAAAAAAATCTGCAGAAAATTTCCTTGTGAACTTTCTTGCAGAAAAGATCCGCGGTAACTTTCGCGCAAATATTTATTCTGCAAGTTAGTTTAATTCGAATTATGAAAGCGCGGGTATTTTTTTCTTAAGAAATTTTTACTCGTAGGTAAGTTTCCTGCTAATTTAATTTAAGAAAAGACTCCACATGAGATTTTGTATGAATTTTAAAATATACATATACATATTTTTTGCTTTCAAAATAATTTTAAATTTATGTAATGCTTTTAATTTAATTTATAAACAATAGTTTTATTGATACTTGTTTGAAAACATAATCACTTCTTTTGAAAATAATATACAAACTAATAAATTACATTTCCAAAAATAAGCGCCATCAAATTTATTATAATGATTTTTTCTTTTAAATTTAACTGTTTCATTTTAGTTAACAATTTAAGGTAAAGATTAGAAAAGTAATCACGAATCCCACACTTATTCGTATACTAACTCATTTCACGCATACCTCATATTTGATTTGTATGTAGATGTTCTTATAATACTAACTTATTTCACACATACCTCATTCAATTTGTATGTAGATGTTCTTATATATAGAAAGTTTGAAGGTAGTTGATTTGTTCATAAAGGTAGAAGAAGAAAATAAGTGAGACATATCACTTAAATCATAAGAAGCCTAACAAGACAAATTGTGTATGCTCAACAAAGTATTTTTTTCTTCCTTTCTATTATTGTATTTTTTGGACTTGTTAATGATAGGTTTTTGTTTATTATTTTTTGGTGGTATAAATAGTAAAGATAAAATAAAGTTGTCGTGCATCTCAAGAGGATGTCCAAAATTAAAATGAGGAGTGCAAATATCAAACGTCAAGTCAAAGTCTAAATTGGAGATCAAGTTAAAAAAAAAAAAAAAAAAAGTTTTTGGCCTAAGGAAAAAATAGGTAAGGAAGGCATGTCCAAGAAAGTTTGAGAAGCATAGACAATTGTGGGAAGCATGCTTTCATTTTTGGCTAATGATAGAGCTGTCTTATTTTACTTTTTTTTTTTTATTATCAATGTCAACTCTTTTTCTTTTTCTTTAAATATTTTTTGTCAAACTAAGTGAATTCATATATAATTTAAAGACAAATTTGAGTGTCATTATATTTAAATTTTTTTTACTAACAGGTAGGAATGACAAATAAACCTATCCTATTGTCTTAACTTCTACGTTAAATAATGTGAACTAAGTAATTTATTATTAATAATTTAATTGAGTGTGTGTTGTTTCAATGAGATTTATGAATGAAATGAGTTGATCTTGAGAATTGGTGTTGTGATTTTTCTTTTGTATGATTGTGATTGTAAATGCATTGATCATATATCTAGTAAGATTTTGAACTTCATAGTCATTCAAGTAAGTACCATTACTCATTATTTATAATTGATTTTCCTTGAATTTTTTTGTTAATTAATCAATTGCATGTGCCATATGATCAATGCCATTTTTGTTTTAATTTGTAGCTAAAGCCAAATAACCAACCTTTTAATTGAATAAAACATTTGTATCATTTTTTAGCCTTTAAAAATTATTCTTCATCCTTGAAAATTTAAATTTATTTGACTACCTTGCTTTATGTTAGGAGAGCAAATAGATTAGAAACTTAATATCATTCAAGTTTGGGAGAGAATATTTCTTTCAAAATAAATAAATAAAATTTTAAGAAAATAAAAGAAAACTAAAAATTTTAAATGATAAAATAAATAAGTTTGGGAGAAAAGTTGATAATTGGTTAAAATAAAAAGAGAGTAAAATTTTTGAAATTATTAATCAAATTGCTCTCTTTACTTGAAGTATTTTTATTACCTAGAAAAACCATTTTTCTTTTTATCCCAACCAAATTACAAAGACAATAAAAGTTCCTTGTGATGTTGCATGTTTTGAAGAATTTGACTCTTGAAATAAAAAGCAAAGTTAAATTGTGGGAATCGTTGATAAATGACAGAAACATACATTTTGAGAGATTGAAATACTTGAGTGAAACACTTGTGAAGAGATTGAGAGTTCTGCATTTTTGTCACAAGTACATTTGAATACTAAGACTAAAAATTTATGAGATACAATTATTCATTCATAAATTGAATTGAGAAGGTGCATATTTGGTTAAGAAAAGGTGATTGGTGAATTGGTTTTGCATTATTTTTCATTATGGAACTTTGTCTGTGCTAAGTTGCCTTTGCTTGAGGACAAGCAAGGTGTTAAGTTTGGGAGAGTTTGATAGAGCAAATTTATATAATGTTTGATACACTTTTAGGTCAAAAGTAAACTCTTCCTACACTCAGAACTTGTTTAATTCTCAATTTTAAGTAGTTTTTATTAATATTTGATTGAGAGTCAAAATAAGGATTTGATACAATTCAATTTTTTTTGGTAAAATTGATCAGGAAAATATTGGATGAGAGAAGAACTAGTATTGAAGCCTTGAAGAAGTGAGAAAAAAAAAAGCAAATAAAGTCAAGCTCAATTCAACCATATGAGCCCAATTTGGGAGAAAATCGAGAACTAAGGAGGCAAAAGTGACGTTCGACACAAAAACATGGGCCCGACAAGATAGGCCTAGTACTGGAATAGTAACAGAATCCATACGCAACATTCTGAGTCGGGTGCGAGCGTCGATTTTTGTATTTTATTTAATATACTTTTTGGTTTAGGATTAGATATTTTTGGCTACAACAGAGAACGAAAGCGTCTTTAGGCTTTGTTTGGAGTAATCTTCTTAATTCCATCATTCTTTTTGTAATGTTTAGTTTACTCATGCTTATGAGGAGCTAAATCATTTATTGTTGGAGTTAGATTAAAACCATTTTTAACTCTCATGTTAATATTTGGGCTCATTATGTCTTATCATAAATATTTTTCTTTCAATATATCAATTTATTAATTATATGTTTATGCTTGTTTATTAATAAATTCTTTCAATTTATTAATTTCAGTGTTGCACCTAAATACATCAATTTTTGTTATAGCTTCAGGAGCCATCCATACACCACCGGACACAAGTCAACTTGAGAGCTTATGTAGGAATTGCATCGAGTTCTAGTTGTCAACACCCGATTTTGTCCGGATAATATTTTAGATTAAAGTATAATAATAAAGAAAAAAATATATTTATTAGTTTAAGTTCTCTTAAAAAATAATAATAATAAAATAAAAAATAATAAAATTATAAAAAAAATTGAATTTTTTCATTAAAAAAAGAGAAAAGGTGGTGATTTTAAAAAATAAAATAAAATAAATAATTAATAATAATAAAAAAATGAAAATAACAAGAAAATAATAAAATAAAAATATCTAAATTAAAACAACAGAATGTGAAAAAAAAATAATAAATAAATAATAATAAAAATAAATATAACAATAAAAATAACTGCTTTCAAACTTGATTTGCAAGTTTAAGAAAAAAATAAAAATAAAAAAAATAATAATAAATAAAACAATAAAGAAAGAGTCAACTCTCTAACTTCTCACTCCTTAATTCCACGTAATGTTTTCTAAAAAAATAATAATAAAAAAATGATAAATTGTGAAACTGCTCAGATAACAACCCAAATAGTAAATTATTACCGTTGGAAAATGGTTTAAGTCTCAGGTAGATTCATCTTTAATATTAATTAAAAAAAATATGTATAAAACAAGGAGAATGGGTAAAAGAGTGGTAACTCCTCTGAACCACCTTAATTTCAAAAATAATAAATAATAAATATAAAAGAAAAAGGATGAAAAAAAAAACACGAATCATTTTGGAGGAGGATACACGTACACAGAGAAAAAAGAGAGAACATAGCATTGAAAAGGGAGAACGAAGAGAACGCGGAAGAAAAGACAGACTTCAGGTATGTTATTATTTGGCTAACTTTTAAGTTTCTCGGGACAATCATCCACTCATTGCATAAAAAAAAACAAACAAAACAGCCACCATGCACCATGCTCCCATCTCCTCTCATCCTCCTACCATGTTCAATAACCCGCGCTGCCAACCACCATGCTCTCACCTCTTCTCGTCACTCCTCCAAAAACATGCAAAACCAGCCACCTCTCTCAAGCCCCACGTGCCTCGTAAGTTGCACCTCCACTTCCCCTTCATCGCTATATCCCAACCTGCACCTCCATTACATTCGCTGCACCCTACAAACCAACCTCCACTATGCTCTCACAACACTAGGCAACTCCACCTTCATCTTCAAACTCACCTCCACTACACCCTCAAACTATGCACACCACAACCCGCCAGAGGCTCCAACGGCAAGATCAACCCCTCCATTCCTCCCAGTCACCGTGGGAGCCATTTTCCCACCACCCTCAACGTCGATGTCAACGTCAATAATCGCCACAAGTCACGCCATATCATGCTTATCGCAGCCATGATCCTTGACCTCCAACCATAGCCGCTCTCAGTGCCTCTGTCAACCACTGTGAGCTCCTCCCCCTACCATTGTCCCTGCACTTCACTTGCAGCTTGCCATAACCTGTCAAACTACAAGCGCCTACGTTGCACCTCCAACGCATACACTGCCACCATGATCTCTTCCACAGCACTTCCCACGCACCTCCGTCGTACCCCAACGCACCTAACCTGCAACGCACCTCCCACACCTTCAAACCACTCCACTCTCTCTCCAACCTCCATGCGCTACATACCACACCAACTTACACCTCTATTAAACGCTCCAAATTTCATCATCAACATACCTCTCAACCTTGAAACCATGGTGACTTCCACCGTGTGACCCTCCATACAGCATCTCCCTACGTCACCAATGAATCTTTTCTTCCACCATTCCACCGTTCCTTTACAAACCAAACCTCATCTCCATGTTACTTCTTCACGTCACCACCACCACCTTAGCGCCATACCTCCACAATGCCAAACGCCTTACCATAAAACAGCCCCGCTTAAGCTTTCCTCCATCCTCAACCTCCAAACTGCACCTCGAGGCCTCCGCTTCCACCATTTCATCACAAGGCTAGCATTTCACTACACCTCACCGAAGCCAGCAACGATAGCATCTCCGTTTCGTCAACTGCCATTTCCGATTCCATCTTCAACCACCACCATGATGCACACCTCCGTTGCACCTACAACGCATCACCCTCCACCATGAAAACCACCCTCATGCAACCATGGTCGAGGCTTCCTCAACGACTAAACCACCCAACTAACTCCATAAACCACCTTGCGTCTTCCCCGTTCCTCAAGATGTCTTCATTGGGAACCTCCTCCACAGCGGCTGCTCCTCTTTCCAGTCACGTCAAAACCACCGTGAATGCCACCCAAAATCATCCCTTTCAATCCTCAAGCTCTGTCGCACCCCAACACATCCAACCTGCACCACCATTGCAAGCTTCCCGCACTGTCTCAACACCTCCCACGCACCTCCGTCGTCACAGTAACCTCATTGAACTCATTACTCCGTCCCCACGGCCACGTTCAAGCCTCGCGCCACCTCCACCGAAGCTGCATGCCCCAAAACCAATACCTCGCCGTCGCTGTCCCCGTCGACAACGCCCATCCTCGCCGCTGTCGTCGATGGCGTCTTTCGTCGCTCATGGCCGCCACCTCTTTCGCAAGCCATGCCTTCCTCTCCCATGAACCCTCTGCTGTGAACGTGCCTTCCAAACCCTAGATGGGTTCCTGGTTAGTGGGGGTGCTCTCTGCACCCCACATGTTTTGTGCCTGCACCCATACTATTTGCATTCCCAAAATTCCCTTGGTCATAAGGGTTTCTGACTAGTGGGTTCACTTCCTGCACCCCATTCTTCACAATCCCTAAAATGTCCTTAACCCAAGTTGAGATTATGATTGGTGAGATTACTTCCTGTAACCCCATTAAGTAAGTCCTGCACCCATGCCCCTCTCAATTACCAAAATGCCCTTAACCCAAGTTGAGTTTCTGATTGGTGAGGTTACTTTCTGCACCTCCATTAATTGGGATCTGTACCCACACTTTTCTGAATTCCAAGACTACCCCCACAAATACCCAAAAAAAAAAAAGTCACCATGCATCATCTAAATTCACATATCTAAGCTTTGCATTGCCAAGAATTCATTCATTCACGTTTCATTTTGCATGCATGATCTCGTTAAGCTAAAGTGTCAATTCTATCTTGCATATAACTGTTGCCTGTTATTTTTCAACACCGAATTTGGTATATACCTTAATTCTCAAAGCTCAGACTTTAAACCTGACACTGTTTCTCAAAGCCCGGGCTTTAAACCTGGCACTGTTTCTCAAAGCCCAGGCTTTAAACCTGGCACTGTTCCTCAAAGCCCAGGCTTTAAACCTGGCATTGCTATCCAAAGTCCAGGCTTTAAACCTGGAACTGACGCCATTCATTTACCCTATTTTCAAACACAAACCTTCAAAAGTTTCAAAAAATATCAAACCAACCAACAATCTTATCAACAAAGAACTACGTAACCCTGATTCTCTATCCTCAATAGAGATACGTAGGAGCGGGGTCAAATCCTTGTCGGGCTCCCTTTCTAAAAAAATATATTTTGTTTGTTATTGTTTGCATTTTATTTCGTTTTTTGGGAGAAATAAATATTTTGAAAAATCACACTCTTTTACTTGTTTAATTAAAGGTACTGCCATAGAGCGGGCGTTGTGGGGTGCTAGTATCTTCCTCACACGTAACCGTCCCGGACTCTAAATTCGGTTTTGCGAACTTGTCTTATCTTGTTTTTGGTTTTCCATAGTTTTCCTTTAATAAATTATGGTGGCGACTCCGCTATTTTGAAAATTAAATTTTATTTTGTTCGTCGTCCCCGTCGTGGCCCTGGTTGCGACACTAGTCATGTCACACCGGGCGTGACTAAAGTCGAGAGCAGTTCACCCGAATTGCAGTTAATACGAAACAATTATATTGCATTATGGAACAATTTTGAGCTAACTGAATTCTACACAAACAAAATAAACAAAAACCAAACACCTAAATAAAATGTTTCAAAACATGATAAATAAGGAACTCCGGGTTGCCTCCCAAGAAACCCTTGTTTAACGTTTCGAGCATGATGAATAATTCACTCAAGATGGATGAATCCTTGGTCATAGCATTCTCCTAGTGACAATTTTTGTTCTTCTAGAATATGGACTTTCAATCTCCCTAGTTCCATCAGTTTAACTTCATTGACAACCTATAGACTAATCCATTTTGAGTTCAATCTTCTCTAGAGGAATCTCATATTTGAGCTACCAAACATGATTGGTTGGTCCGGCCCAAGCTTAGCTTAAATCACTTTTTTTTCATTGTGCCCCTTGACTTTTTTCTCTTTAAATAATGTTGGTAAGTTTGTAATCATTGATTTTCACAAGATCCTACTGTGATGACTCTTTCTTCTCTTTAACCACTCGTGGAATAAAACACTCGAAAGTTTTCTTCAATCTGATTGAGGTATTCACCTATTTCTTTTTCATAGTAAGGCTTCTTTTGTAGTATTAATTCTCAAACAATCCTTTCATGTGTTTGAAGGTATTGAACTCTCAAAAAGATCAAATATCACCTAATCCTCTTATGTTTTCACCTTCATCTTTCCATCATCTACATCAATGATAACCCTAGTAGTCTTCATAAATGGTCTACCAAGAATCAAGGGCACCTTCATGTCTTCTTCCATATCCATGAGAAAAAAAAAATCATCGAAAAAAAAGAATTTGTCTACCTTAATCAAAAACATCTTTAATCACCCCATGAGGGTGTTAGTATTCTCACAAGACTAAGTATTTGGTGAATTTAAGCAAGTGCAAGGAGCCAAAGCAAGCAAGTGGACTTGGATTTGTAGTCCTAGGCTTTGTCTTAGAATGAGTGAGTGTGATTGGAGGTAAATGGAAACCTGTGCACTACAAAGGAGAATCTCATTGGCACACTTTAAAACATGCTTTAAAACAAGTAACATAATATAACAAATTTTTCAAGGAAAACCAAGTTTTGAATTTCAACCTTCTGCAGCAAAATAAATCGACTTCCCTTTCTGTGAAATCCGTTTATTCGCATTCTGCAACAAACTATTTTAACTGACATTTTTAAAACAGTTTTGTTTTGAGGGTTTAAAAACTATTTGGTTTTCATATTTCAAAAACAGAGAAGCACGATAACATCAATTGTAAAAAACATTCTGAGCAATCTTGATCATTTTGATTTTCGAGAGGATTGAAGGGTTTGTTTTTGGAGATTGAGTCTTAACCATTGAGTTGTGCATTGAGAATCTTCAAGCTTGTGCAGGCCTTTTGTGTTGTGCCAATCAAGGAGTTTCCTTTAACTTTTCTTGAACCTGTTTGTTTCAAGATATGTGTTCTTTCATTGTAATCTTGTATAATTTTGAAAAAATTATGTAAGGTGTGGGCTATAGGGTTTAACCTTGTGTTTTGCTGAATTAATTGAGGTTACAGGGTTGTAGTTCTTTAATTTAGTGATGTTCTTGGTTCTTGTAGAGTGTGAGAATTGTGTGATTGATTGTAAGTATACAATTCAATGTTTTAGTGAAATTTTCTTTGCTGGTGTGGCAAGGAAGACTAGATGTGGCCCTTGAGGAAGGGTGAACCAGTATAATTGCTTTTGTTCTTCTCTCTTAACCCTTCTTTTACATTCTTGATTGGTTTCTTGTGCTGCCCACTGCTATTTTCTATACATTGATTCATTCTTTAATAATTATGTATTGGAGGACTTAATTCTACTCAATAATCTTGAGAGTGTTCATAGTTTTTCATGATATAACATGTTAATCTTTACTGTCACTGTTGTCATAACTCTTTCAATTTGCTTTGTAATATGATTTTGTGGTGGTTTAAATTGTTGCTGGTTTAATCAATTTTAATGTAAAATTGTTCTTGACCTTTTTTGCCTTACTTTACAGTATTCTTGTTCTCATCTTGGCATAGCTTTTGTGTTTGTACATTGATATTGGTTCTGTTAAATCTTTCTTTGCATAGTTCTTTGTTGCATTGATTAATTGTGGTCTACATAATCTGGTAGTACTCAATTATGCACTAATCTGGTTTTTGGTTCTTGATTATTGTCTTTCAAATCCTTTGTGTATCTCACTGTCAATTATATTACCTTGATCATATTCTGGACTGATTGTTTATAAATTTGGGTGATTTAATTTCTATTTTGAGTGTTGACAGTTTGTGCAGGAAGTGACTTATTGGCTTGGTACATTGCAATTATATTTGCCCACATATAAGGATTTGATCTGTGTGGTGTTGTTGTGATCTTTCAATTTGGTTATATTAAATTGTTCCAATTTAATCAAACTGCATATTATCATGTTCTAGTTGATTTTTTAATTGTTGTGTTTCTGTTGTATGCTTTGAGTTGCTTGGTGTGGACCTTAATTGTTGTTCTTTTTGCCAGAAAAATAAATCAGTTTATCCGCGTTTGAATTGATTTATTTTTCTCGCTGCACCTTAAGTCATTGATTTTGAGACTCTTGAAAATCTTCATTTTGCTTAAAATCTTTTCCAACCTTGCTAAACATTTTTTAAATCTGTTTTAAAAGTCAAAATTTTACAAAGTTCAATTCACCCTCCTCCCTCTTGAACTCAGCCTAAAGTGTTTTTAGAGGATAGTTTTTACTCCAATGTCATCCTGATGGGTCAAACCTCCAGATTACCAATCCTCTTCATCATTGATAAAGGCATTAAATTGATATTAGCCCGAAAATCTAATAAATCTTTCCTCACATGTAAATCGCCTATGGTCATTGGAATAGTAAAACTTCCAAGATCCTTAGACATTAGGGGCAACAATTTCTAATGATAGCATTGTAACCGACCTCCAACTTTATGGCCTCCTCCTCTATAGATCTCCTTTTCTTTGTCAGAAGTTCCCTCATAAACTTTGCATAATTCGACATTTTCTTTAAAGCTTCTTCAAAAGGAATGTTAATATGCAATTGTTTACAATATCTTTAAACCTAGCAAATTGTCGTTCTTTATCTTTTCTTAAAGACGCATGAGGATAAAGAAGATTTTTCACTAGTGGAGCTCTAAACTCTTCTCTCTTCTCATTTCCTTTTTTCTTTTCTTGTTTTTCTCTCTGTCTAATTTTTTCTTTATTTTTCTCCTCCTCAACCACATTCTCTTCGCTCACTTTTTCTCTCTCTCTCTCTCCTTCCTTCTTGAACCATCTCTCTCTCATCAACACAAATCTTCTCCTCATCACTCAACCCAACCTCTCTCGAACTTCAAGTGATAATGAGTTTACACTGTTCCTTGGGATTGACTTGGGTGTTTGTAGTGAATGATCCCCCTGTTAGTCTCTCATTTGTTTTGGTAATTGACCCACTTGCAACTCCAAATTCTTAATAGATGCATCAATATTTTTTTGGTTTTGAAGGGAAAGATGCATGAATTGCTACAAGCTATCTTCCAACTTGTTGATTCTTTCATACAATGGTGGGTGTTGTGGTTGGTGAAATCCACTACTTGATTCTCCATCTTGCTTTCCACCAAAATTAGGATAAGGGTTGTTGGAGTATTGTTGACGTCCTTGATTTCATATAGTTAACTTCTACACTTGGAAAACCACTAGGCATTTAGTAGTAACTATTGGATCACTCCACAAAAATCACACCTCATCACTTGTTGTGTTGGGACTGATGCAACTTGAATGGCTTGTAACTGCTGAGGTAGCTTTGCCATCTGCATGTTGAAAACTTTGAGCTATTGAGACAAAAGCTTGTGTTGAGCTAAAAGGGCATATTGAGAATTTAACTCTAAAATTCTCCTCTTTTGTGCTTGTGTTCTTCCATGTTGGCTTCGCAGGTCAGTAAAAGCAATAGATTCAATGATTGAGATGGCTTCCTCTGTAATCTTGAACAACACTGAGCCACCAAAAGAACTATAAAAAGTCATCTTCGTTTACGACTAAAGTCGATTATAAAAAGTATGCACTTGCATTTTCACTTCAATATCGTGGTTGGGAGACACTTTCTCAACAAAGCCTTGAATCTCTTTCATGCTTCACGCAATGGTTCATCAACACCTTGAACAAATATAGATTTCTTCACCTCATTATTTTTGGATGGCAGGAAGAAACGAGACAAGAATTTAGTCTCCACACGCTTCCAACTAGTTAGGCTTTGGTTAAGCTGAGATTAGAGCCAAGCCTTGGCCTTTCAAGTAAGAGAAAATGAAAATAATCACAAAAATAGTGCTTCTTCATCAGTTCTGTAGTTCCAACCATACCACACAACTCATAGAAGTTATATAGATGAGTATGTGGGTCTTCACGGTCCAAGCTAGACAATTGGTGAGAGTTGAATAGTTGTAAGAGAGCAAGTTTCATCTTTGTAATATTCTCATTCATAGTGGACCTCGTAATGCCAGAAAAGTCTCTAGGACTCATGTATATGATTGAATCCCCGATTGAATCCCCTATAGTTTTCTTGAGATTTTGATTCTAATTCTCTTCAACCATTTCTTCTTCAGGATTAAAGTCAAAATTAGTGAACTGGAGTGGAAGAAGATTGAAGAATAACTTGTTGGGATAGAACTCCCTGTCTCCTTGTTTGCACAAAAATACTCTAAAAATTAGAATTACAAGTTAGTCCAAATAAATCATATATATACAAAATAAAAATAAAAAATAAATATGAATATAAATAAAAGAATTAAGTCTAAAAGACATATAAATGCAAAAATTGCCCCGTATTAGAACACAAGTCTCCAATAATGGCTTAAAAAACTTGGTAGCTATATTTTTGCTTCTAATGGCAAGTACACTAATCGCAAATGTAACAAATAATAAATATCGTTTTCTTCTAAAGAACTTGTGCAACACACGACAATACTTACAATTATAACAAAACTAGACTAAATAACAATTCCATAATTTTGATTGTTATGCAAGATAATAAAATTGTGTAAAAAAATTAAATATTTTTAAGTATTTTTGTCATATACTTGGAATGTAGAAAAAAGGATAAGGATCAATGAAATGAAATTATTAGTGTTAGATTTCACCAAACCTCACTCTCATGTATAAACCAATTGCCCTCTTTCCATCTGAATACCAATGTCAACCCACAATAATAATCAAATCCTAATTTCTTAGTTGAATAAACCTAAGCTTATCTATTACCGTCAATTCATTGATCAATTATATAAACAATAAACTTGCTTTTGTCACAAGGGTTTTAAGACAATAAATGAATGATATTCTATTCCTATAAATAAGCATGCACTAGGTATTTAGTTCAGTTCTAGATTACAAATGATATTTTCCGATACCCTAAGAATCAAATATTAAGCCATGGATGATTACCACAACAAGTATTAAGCAGAGAACCAAAATAATGACATTGAAAAAAAATATATATACATAAAGCCAATATTAATTACATGAGAGTTTAATAGGTTATATCTAACCCCAACAACAATGAGTAGTCATAAGAATACCAAACTTAGAAGATGATTACCCTAAGGAACCCTGAAGTTGCTGTCCAATATTGACTTTTGCTCTCCTCCGACTGAAGATATCTAACCCTAACTCATTAATCAAATTAACTTCAACGACCTTCATGCCTAGCTCAACTTCGGTAGCACCGTAATTCAACATTCTAGCTCTCGACTTTTGTGTGGTTAGACTCAATTTCCTGACATGGGACGCAATTGTCCTATGTCAACTTCTTCTATATCTTCCTTCAAGGGTTTCCATCCTATATGTTTAATCCAATTCTTCTTGTTCAACTTTTTAGACAAGAAATTAGTGTAAATTTTTATTCTCAGATTCTAATCAATTATTAACAAAAACCTATTAAAATAAAGACATAAACATATTCCAAACTTAAGAAGAGTTGATTTCATCATAAAATTGACTCAAAAATATGAAAAAAATTTGGATGTAGAATTCATTAAGTTTTAAAGCACACTGCCAGAAACTTCTACGTAACTCTTGTGAGCAAACCAAAGCTACCTGAGTTTTAAATTTTGATTGACAATTACTTTTCGAGAACTAGTATTAAGTAAATAGATCCGCAGAAAGTGAGTTTGACTTACATAAGATCAAGGGAATGAATTGACTCTAAAATAGTATTAAAAGAAAACCATTGAAAACAATAATAGCAAAACATTAGAAAAGAATATTTTTTTCGTACACTGCATCATGTCAACATACAAATATCAACAATGTGTTCACGTGGCTCAAGCTACAAACATGAGACAGAGAAGATAGAAAAAGTCAAAGGGTTGTTATAACAACTTAAAAAGAATAGGTAGACTCGACCAGGTTTGAACTTGATGAAAGATTAAAGTGGGAAAAATGGTAACATTCTCATCCACATTTTAACGAAGGTAGAATCGGAATTTCTAAATGAACTCAAACATGCAATGCGATGCTGAGGTGATATTGAAATGTGATTGCACTAGCCCACCACAATGCAAAGCCAAAGACATCATTTAGATACTGTTTAATGTCTCGAAGAGGATTGTAAGCACAGCTTCATGATATAAAGTTAAAAGAGGAAGGAAGATGAAACTACCACCCCCTCCCCTACCCATACGCAATACAGGTATCGCAAACAGTTGCATAAAACTAACTTTTTTATGAGAGCAATATATAGCCACAACACAACTAAAAACAATTTCCTAAACAGCACCAACATCATGCTACTAGTGATCCTAATATTCAAAAAATGTTTGAAGCAAAGATGTTACCACAAATACCTGCAATGTTTCTTTGAAGTTCTTGAGTCTTTCTTTGAAGAGCTGATAATAGCTAACAGATCTTGCCATCTTTTCCCTGCTCCCATTCGAGCAGATACCATTCTCCCTTGGGAGATTTGACACTAAATTGCCAGAAAGCAGAATAAAAAGATAGAAGAAAACGAGAACTATGTATTGATAATTTATCTGGTACAGAGAACGAGTCCTCTTTACAAGGTAATATCAGTAGCTATGAAGGAATTGAATAACAATTGAATGGAGCTATGCTCTCCATGTAAAATGACTGAAACAGAGAAATTTCACAATTCTGAGATAGAACACTTCTCTACTCAACCCAAACCAATCACCAATTTCTAATTCTCCTCCCTCCTTTCAGTTATCCCTCACCCCCTTCTAATTTTTCCAGCCTGATTTGTTTTAATCCCTTCAACCAATTTATGTAGACCACACGCCCATTCTGTTATCTTTGTTTTCTCTCCTCCCTTTCCACTTATTCTCCTGTCACCTGCCTCTCGACTTGCATATACTCAAGAACTTTGAACGTCCAGCAGCCCATTTATTTCCTTCACTTCTCCCTCTTATCTTTTCCTTTCCTCTTATAGGCTTGTAAATTGGGCCTGTCAGATGAGTTCACATTTACCTCCAATAGATTTTTTTCCTCCCACTGTGATAGAAGTGGTAGTTCAGCACCCTGAAACATAAACCTTAGCATGGAAAACATGAGAAAGCAAGAGCACCATACATCATGTGCATAAATACGTCGATCACTGAAAATGGTGTAAAGACCTTGCAATGCTAGTGTTAAACCTTTTCCACCTGCTAAAAGCCACATAACATGCAATCAAGGATTTAACAACTAAAATATATTAATCCTTGACAAAACAAAACTGCTTATCAACCCAAGGGCTAGGAAATTAACAAAACAAATTCACTATAAAGGTTTAGATTTACGTAAACCCTTCTGCAACAGAAGAATATCAGTACACCTGCAAACAGAATCAAATTCACTTTCCTTGTCTTCGTAGTACATCTGAAAAGCAGATAACAGCAAAACACATAGTTAGCCGTAAAAAAATTACTATATTATCAATGACAGATAATCCCTGAGAAATTAAGGAAAAAATTGGATAGTGTGCAAGAAAATAAGATTAGAAACAATCTCATCCATGTTCCAAATTCCTGATTTGAAGCAACCTGAAGTCTGTCTGCAGTATAGGGATTATAAACAGTTATAGAAAATGTATTTCATGTTTAGATCATTTATATACTCTATGTTTTCTTTTTTCTGAATCAAATAAACAAAATGCTTTCTACAACATATGACAGTGCTCAGGATCACGAAAACCTGAACAGCCATGGCGTATTTTCTTCAAATATCATATAAACACCATTCCACAACGTGAAATTTGGCCATTTTTCTCGTACCAAAGCACTTCACTCACCCAGTGCCCAACCTCTCCATAACATTCACTGACCATCAACCAACAAAACTTTAACCCTTTAAAAGTCAAACTTCAATTATTACCATGCCACCTAAAATAAACTAACAACAAACAGAACATAAAAAAAAAAAGACAGAAAAGAAAAGAGGGTAAAATGTAACTCATCATTTGTCATTAATTACCCATAAACAGGCTAACATAAAAAATGTAGAGTACTAAAACAGAATTTGAGAATCACTCCAACACAACAACAGCACCCAACTCCTTGAGTTTCTCCATAATGGGATTAGCCTCCTCCTTGGTGAGCCCCTTCTTCAAAACACAAGGAACCTTTTCCACCAAATCCTTTGCGTCCTTCAAGCCCAAGTCAGTAAAGGACCTCACTTCCTTGATGATTTTGATCTTGGCGGCAGCATCATACTTCTCCAACTTCATATCAAACACCGTCTTCTCTGCCGCAGCACCGGCCTCCACCCCAGGGGAACCTGCAGCTGCTATGGATGGTGCGACAACGCCGGCCATCGGAGCGCCATAGCGGTGGAGACCCATCTTGAGCCGCCAGAGGACGGTGAAGTCGTGCCTCTCAAACCTGTTGAGATCGAGAAGCTCGTTGGCAAGGCGCTCAACCTTCTCCGCACGCGCCTCCGTGGAGAGAGCGCGCGTGAGCTTCACAAACCTTGCCGCGCGGTGAGACATTGCTTTACCCTTCACCACACCAAATTTTCACTAAAGGCAAATGAAAACAAAAATCGGCACCCTAACCGCGTGAAACAACAAACGAAGAAGGACACACCATGGAACACTTTTCTTTTGGTTTTAGAATTTTAAAATAATTTTTTTAAGAATAACTTTCATGTTTTTGTTTACCAGTAGGTCGTGATTATAATTTAACTACAATTTAGCTTTTGTATGGTTATCATTCAAATAGAATTTAGTTCATATGTAAGGAATAAATTGCATTGTAATGATATTATAAGGATAACATGTAGCATATTTGAAACAAAATATATTTATCAACCTAATTATTTGAGGGCTTTCCATAGCAAGAGGAAGTTATCATTTCTTAAAATTATAAATATTTTGAATTTTAATTTTCGGAAATGATTAAATTGTGTTTAGTTGATAAAAGTTATTATCGAAAATATCTATTTAAGCTTTCTGAAAATCAAGTAGTAATAATTTTTATTAAAATTTTTAATTTGTTATCATATTAAATATTTCAATAAGAGTAATATAATCTTTATTATTTTTTTTTAATTTAAGATAAAAAGCTAGATTCTCATATTTTATGAGTGTTTTTGTGAAAATTTTATTTTAACAATTATTTTGTTTAAACATTATTATTGGTAAGAGCAACGAAATGAAGTTAGTTAAAATTGAGTTACAAGTATCATTTTGAAGAGCTCACAAGATTGTAAATAGTAAAATCGTATTACAAAACACTATTAGTTGATTTGGAGACGTTACATCAGGATAAAATGACGGAATATGGAAGAGATTAACACCTTAGGATAAGAGAATGAAGAGATGAGAAAAAAGTAGGGGAAGAGGATCCATGTGTCCCAACCCCTCGGAGAAGAGGGCCACCAAGAGCAAACTACAAAAGATATAACAGTTTCACCCCGTAGAAGACCTCCTCCCATGATAGTAATCCTCGACAACATCTATTAGTTGATGGTATAATGAATGCCATGCTCCCACCTAGTCGGAAGGGCCTGACGATTAACCGTTACGACGGAATGATTGACCCGAACAAACATGTTGATGTCTATGTTACCTAGATGAGCCTGTACACAACGAAGCATGTCGTGCAATGTCAAATGTTCCCCACATCCTTGAAAAGGGAGACACTAAGTTGGTTCACAAGACTTCTCTCCTTTCAATTTAATCTTTCAGCATGTTGGTGGCCAAGTTTAAGGTGTAGTTTATGACAAGCCAACCATATTGTCTTACATCTATTGCATTGGCAAACATCCAACAAGAGGAGAGTCGTTAAGACCCTTCCTAGAGAGATTCAGAAAGTAGCTTTGAATATTCATAACCTCAACCTAGATGTAGCTTTGCACCATATGGTCACGATTTTAAGACCAGGACACTTTGCAAATAGCTTATTCAAGAAACCTGTGGCAGACCTAAATGAATTCTGGCGAAGAGCCACAAATTTTATGAAGCTTGAAAAGTTGTAAGATTTTAGGAGAAATGTAAGGGTCGAGACAATGCTCGAGAAAACCAAAGAAAAAGAGAGATTAGGTCAAAGTCATCCTATGATAAGGCTAAGGGAACACCCAGGACTAAGGTTCTCCAACACTTGCGGCTGAATGCAAACCGAGCTAGAATCCTGGTAGAGGTCCTTAGTGCCGACCTCGAAAAGTACCAAACCCACCTAATGTCAACACCAGCAAGCAGTGTAGGTATCACCAGAATTTCAACCACTCCACTGAAGAATGCCTAGGCTTGAAAGATAAGATCGAGGAGTTAATTCAAGTCATCCACCTACACAGGTTCATGGAGGAATCTAAATATCAAAAAGTCAATCACTTACTCAAATGAGGTTATGATGAGTGTAGGCATCAAGATGATTCTCGAAGAAATGAAGCAAAAAGTACAAGTGAAATCAATTTTCTAGGACAGAACAATAAGAGTAGGGTTGAGAAGCACCCCTTTGAGGGGTGATCAACACCATAGTTGGAAGGTTCGTTAGGGAAAGAGCATCGACCTTAGATAGAAAGCATAATCTCCATATCGTATAATTGGTAAACGTCATGGTCTCAACCTTATAGAGAAGGATGTCACACATTACCTTAATGGAACCAGAGTTCAAGGCAATTGATTCTATGCAAGATGATTCCATGATCATCACGGTGTATATCAGCTTTGCACCTTGGTGCATTGGGGGAGCTTGGTTGACATCTTCTACTGAAAAACATTTCCAAAGTTACAAATCCACGTTAATACTAGAGGGTACGTTGACCTATATATAAAGTTTGGAAAAAGGTGGCTTAACTAGCATAACTATCAAAACATCCTCCCAGAAAGGCACCATCTGAACAAATTAGGAATAATAGTCTTCACACCTTACTTGACAATGAAATTACCCTCAATATTCAGTTTAAAAATTACACATCTATCTCTAAAGTGTGAACCATCCCAACTAGATAAAGACAACACAGTCGCCATGATTCACCTCAACTTGAGGATAGAGATAACACAATCATCATGATTAACCTTGACTTAAGGATTAATTATGACATGTGGGTGGAGTCCAATTAAAACACATTGATCTTGCAATATCATTGCTATGAATAAAACTAGATTTGGTTCCAAAGAATAGATTGGATTAGAGTCTTAGTGATTACAAATTTTTTTTATTAAAAAGAAATTATTTTCATGTATTTATCATTGTTGATACTAATAGCATTTAATTGCAATTAATCAAAATTTTAAATATTTCAGAGTACTAATAATAAGCTTACATATATATTCTAATTGATAATAAGCTTTCATTTATTTATTTATATATATATATAGTGTTAGAATATATATATATATATATTCTAAAACATTGTCTCATGAAATTTGCAGGAATTTAAAATTGAAAAAAATATTATTAAGGATTGTCAAACAAAAATTTAAAATTGAAAAAAATATTATAAGAATTGTCAAACAAAATCGTAAAAATATGTAATCACGATTCTTTTTAAAGTGTTTCTTGTACCAACCATTTATCTTTTTAAGTAAATATATTTAAGTTCAAACCTATGTTAATTAAAAATTTAAAAATTAATGTAATTAAAATTTTATATTTTTACGATTTTGTTTAAAAATCCTTATAATATTTTTTCAATTTCAAATTCCTGCAAATTTCAAAAAACAATGTGTTAGAATATATATATATAAACTTATTATCCATTAGAATATATATGTAAGCTTATTATTAATACTTTAAAATATTTAAAATTTTGATTAATCGTAATTAAATGCTACTAGTATTAACAATGATAAATACATGAAAATAATTTTTTTTCAATAAAAAAAATTTGTAATCACTAATACTCTAATCCAATATATTCTTTGGAATCAAATCTAGTTTTATTTATAACAACATCAAATTAAAATTAATAATTTAAAGTTCAAAAACAAACTCCAAAGTCAATTTAAAATTAAGAATCTTTTTTATTATATCTTTCATCTCTTTAGTTGAATTGACCTACTTAACTTGTCAATTAAAATAAAATTAGATTAAAACACTTTTAATATGTATCTCTCATTTTTTTTATTTTCTTGAAATATTATCAATTTTTTTAATTTATTTTGTTTGCTGATAAAACATGTACTATATTATATTATATTATATATATATATATGTATATAATTTTTTTTGTGTATATAAAAATCTCGTCATTTATTAAAATGATTTTTTTGTCACTGACCATGTAAAATAAGATAACTTAAAAAACTGTATCAAAATATTATTTGAACATATAATTTTATGGAGTTACTTGTTTTATCATTTTTTAAGTTCATAGAAAAATTAGGATAACAGTTAAAAAATGCTGGACCATCATGGAGGTTACTTTCTAATATGGCTATTATGGAATCATTAAACTTTTTAAGTCTTATATCTCTTAACATGATTAATATGGGACTGTTTACGCCTAATCTGTAATTTGGTTTTGCTGCAACTTGTATTAATCCTA